>Ga0172380_10000212_pt1 | contig 124736 bp, 146 predicted proteins | sample Leawe162metaG_FD_119747 | JGI IMG/M metagenome (GOLD analysis project Ga0172380, IMG submission 119747) | Leachate microbial communities from a municipal landfill in Southern Ontario, Canada - Leachate well 162 metaG | ecosystem: Engineered > Solid waste > Landfill > Unclassified | place... | reverse complement strand
GGTGTAGGAGTTGGTGTAGGTGTAGGAGTTGGTGTAGGTGTAGGAGTTGGTGTAGGTGTAGGAGTTGGTGTAGGTGTAGGAGTTGGTGTAGGTGTAGGAGTTGGTGTAGGAGTTGGTGTAGGTGTAGGAGTTGGTGTAGTTGACCACTGAGCATATAGCGTTAAGTCAGCGTCCTGCTTGTATGCCTCTCCTGGATTATACTTTATTACACCTGGAAACATAATATCTAAAGGCAAACTTGTCCAATACCTAAAGGTATGTCCAATCATTTGTGGCGCCCCAGAATTTATAGTAAAGGGAATACCTCTAGACTTTGTGCCGGCTGTTGGCAATCCAGACACTGGTAATCCATAAGCCCCAGCGTTCCCATTGTACGAAATGTGAAAAGTTTGTGGAGTAGGTACAGGAGTAGGAGTAGGTGTAGGTGTAGGTGTAGAAGTAGGTACAGGTGTGGGTGTTGAAGTAGGTACAGGAGTAGGAGTAGGAGTTGACACAGGAGTTGTGGTAGGTATTGCGCTTACTAAGCTGCCCTTAGCAAAAGTAACTATACCAGGGGCGTTGGCTGGGATGTTAGGAGTGTTAATGTCGGGACCTATTACTTCAAAATGGCCTGGTACAATGCTCCCAGTGCGCAATTTGCTTTCTAATTCTGCATTCCTATACCCTCCGACAGTCTTTGTTAGCGTACCGATGCTTGGATCTCCAGCCTTAACGCCAGAGACCCAGAGGACTCTATAGCCAGTATCAGAAAATATTGGCGTTTCATATGAGGCCACAAATTGGCCTCCTATCCTTCCATTTTTTGCCTCTGAACGAAGTAACTCTAGTACCAATTCTTCGTCGCTAGTCGCACTGAAATTACTAGGCACCTGCGCTGTTATCAGCCCTCCTACTTGGTCATATTGTTCTATGGCAGAGTTTAGTACACTTGCCGAGCGGGTTGCTGCAGAGCGTTGTGATGTTCCGCGCATGTTTGAAAAGGCAGGAAGTGACAGTATTGCCAATATTAAAACGACCCCGACGACACCCAGTACCTCTACTAATGTAAAGCCTCTGCTCATGTTATATGTTAGTTTAAGTTTGGAATTTTGGCAATCTTTTTTTTACAGTCCTATGAGTATTTGGGATTCTGAGGTGGTTGGGTGTAGACTGTTCGTGCCAAACGACTGGGCTCCCAAACAAAACGACAGCTCCAATGCTGCTTAACGTGTTGGTTTCGTGCCTATTTATAAATGCTGAGCTACTTTAGAAAATTTCAACTTCTTGGCTGTCCAATTCTGCCAGGTTCTCTTTGGACTTAAGTATTTGACTATTTGTCTCCCACCAATCATTGCCTACAATTGGTTTGCATGTATCTGGCAGCTCGGTTCCTAAAATTTCATTCAGGGAATGGCGCTTGGCAAGTATATGTAGTACGGTCTTGTGATCTTCTGTTTCTAGTAACAAATTTTCTGAGGTAATTAGCTGTCTTGGTACCTGACAAAAGTGTCCATTGTCGGCGGCGTAATGTAGCCCTGTGTATTTACAGAAGTCGTTCGAGTTGTCAGTTGGGATCAGTAACGTTTCGATTAGTAGTTGAGGTTCTATCTGATACAAGCTTCCATACTCGGCAGCAGTATGAATTGCTAATGGGCGCAACCCGCTGCTGCGTGAAAGTTCCCAATAATCTGGGCCTTTTTTTGCTCCTTTGCTGCTGGCTAGCACTTCGATATCTAGCAACTCACGTGGAATTCGGTCCAGTTTTCTGTATCTGGCGGCAAAATCTATGGGTCTTCTGCCAAAAGTGTCGCTAATCAAGAGCATATCTTTAGTGAGTACTCCAGCAGGGATAACGACTTTTGTGTCGTAGCGTAAGGCCCAATGCAATTCGGTGGTGCCCCCACTATTTGCTGCAAGTAGTGCTTCGCGCCATTGCTGGATTGATTTGGTATTTGATTTTGCTGGTTTCATTGTTAGAATATATCTATTTCGTTTGTCGCTTCTACCTGTTGCAATTTGTTCTTTTCTTGAAGTAGTTGGAGGTTCTTGTTGTACCATTCTTCTCCTACTACGTCTTTAAACTTTTCTGGTATATCCATGCCTAGGAGCTCGTCGGTTCTATTGAGCCCTGCGAGTGTATGGATTGCTGTAACAGTGGTGTTTCCGCCAATGGTAATGCCTCCTATGTCTCTCGTGAGGTTTTCAATTGTTATGAGCCCGCTTGGAATAAGGGCTAGCCCACGCTGGGTGATTAGTGCAGCAATTGGTGTAGTGCCTTCGTTATTCTTGATGAATAGTGTTTCTTCGCAAAAGAGCGGGTTTGGCAAGTTCTTGGCTAGTGGTATTCCACCCCAAGTTGCTGCACAAATAATGTGCATTGGTGTGGTGCCGTTCCGGTCCTTTACGGTTAGGCTTTCTTTTGTAAGCAGTTTTGTAGGTACTTGTTCGAGACCATTTTTCGTTTTAGCCGCTTCGTGTAATGGAGTGGAGCCATTTATATCCTGCTTTGTCATGGTGCCTATTGTCAGGCAATTTGGGTAGCCTGGTAGATTTTCTAGATGGCACTTGCTAATCCCAAATGGGGAAGTTGTTGAACCTTCGTGCTTTGCTGCTCTGTGTATTGGGGTCCTTCCGTTGGCATCAACGATTGCTAATTGATTGTGATAGAGATATTGTTTTAGGAGTTTTGCATCTGAAAGTGCCTTTAGGATTTCACCTTCGGTGTCATTATACAATACTGCTTCTTTGACTGCTGCCTTTGGTAGTTCCTGTATTGTTCCGCTTCTGATAGCTGTCAGAATTACACTGCCTGATCCAAAATCCGTGGTTAGCAATTCTTGGTCGTTTAGAAGTGATGCTGGTATTTTTGGTAGAGCGCCTGAAACGGCCGCAACGTGTATTGCTGTTCTTCTCCCTACAGGTGCGTAACCGGGGCGTCCCATTATTTCTTTTGTCAGGAGATATTCTGGGATTTCTGCGTTTTCCGTTTCAAATGCGCGCTGCATGATGTTGCTGGTTAGCGCTATTTTGTATAGTCTTGCTTTGGCTGCTTCTTCGCTGGATGCTCTTAGCTTTTCGATATTAGTTTGCTGAGTATTGTTAAGTAGGTGCCAGATATGTTTGGTATAGACAGAGTTATTTTCTGGCCCTGCTGGTTCCCTTATTACTTCTGGGCCGTCTGTTTCGATACGCTCCCATTCTGCCTGTTCAAAGAGGTAGTGTTGTATTCCTTCCTTGACTTTGTGTATCATTGCCTGTCTTGATTGGGCAAGAGCTGGGAAGCTTGAGATATCAAGGACACACTCACCTAAGGCATACTTTTCCAGCTTGGCTGTTCCCTCTTGATCGCTTATACTGAATAGCTCTCCAACTTCGGTGATTTGCCTTACATTGCGTGCTTCTGCCAGCGAATTGGTTTCTAATAGCTGTAGAACTCCTTCGCCGTCGTAAGTCTTAACTATGAATTCTTGATCATCCGTTCGGACGGCTATATCAATGGTAATGCTGCTATTGTTTAGGATTCTTATTTCGTCCTGCGTGAGCTTCATAGCTGAGTATACTTGTTTTTGGGTGGGTTAGGCAATGCAGCGGCTTTTTTCTGGTGTTGCTTTGTTTGCTGCGGTTTGCTATTATTGTGCATGGTTCATGAAGATGTGCTAAGTAAGGCATTGCAAGTTAAAGATCTGTCCGGTTTGCCGGTAGGGGCGGAGATATTTGGGACGCTCCTGAAGGTTTATTCCAGTGGTTATTCTCCGTTACACGTTGCGGCGAGGGATGGCAGTTTAAATAGGTTGCCTGTTGGTTTGCTGACTGCAAGTAATATGTTATTTGCTGGTGGGGTAGATACTCCTCTGCATCTTGCTGCGCGAAATGGAAATTTGAGCCAAGTTCCATTTGTTGTGCTTACGGTTGAGAATATGCTAACACCTTGTAATAGAGGTAGAACTCCTTTACATGAGGCTGCTGGTTATGGGCATTTGGCTCAGGTGCCTAGTGCTGTAATAACTGTTGAGAATTTACTGCTGCGCGATAAGCAGGGTATTTGTCCTTTAAATTTAGCCTGTGATCCGATGGATTTAGATGCTTTGCTGGGTTTTGACTTTCAAGGTAATGCTGAGGCTCGTAAGATTTTAGGCGGGGCGTGGTGGGAGAAGAATAACGTTGTAGTTGCCACGAAAGGTAAGTCTAACGAGGTTGCAGCCGAAGTGGTTGAGATAGAAATATTCTAGGCAGAATCAATCTGGGAGTGTTGTTGATCGTGCCAATAGCCACAGAAGATCCGATAACCTGTTAAGGTATAACAGTGCTGTTTGTGATGCTCTGTGCGCTTCAGGAACTGCTAGGCATGAGCGCTCGCACCTGCGGCATATTGTTCTTGCAAGATGCAGTGCTGCTGATTCTGGATCACTTCCTGCTAGGTCCCATGTTTTGAGCGGTGGTAGTGCGTCTTCTAGTACCTTACCCAATAATTCTACCCATTCGACTCTATCTGGTTTAATGCCGAATTCGTGCGTTTCATCGGAGTACCTATTTAGGGAGATATCTCCCATAACTGTGATCAAGTCTAATTGGATAGCCTCGATATGAGCCTTTCTTGCTGCGTGAGTAGAATGAGCTTTGGCTAACCCTAGCGCTGCTGAGAGTTCATCGCAATCACCCGTGGCGACTATTTGCGGGTCAGTTTTGCTGACCCTGCTACCAAAATACAGTGAGGTTTCTCCTTTATCCCCAGTTCCTGTAGAGATGCTCGGTTTAGATTTCATGTGTTTGTGTTATGCATGCTGGGAAGTCCGCTGGCTTGGCGTTCAACTTTTCTCCTTGAATTCGAGAATCCTCCTATAATTGTGCTTACGCCCATTATAATAAACATAGATCCGATTGGAAGCGAAACCCATGCCTCGACTGAGCCGGTGCCAACAATGTCAGGGGTTATTACTATTTTACTGCTTGGAAACTTTTCCTTTATTGTGGATTCAGCCTCTTTTTTGGTGTTGTGAAATATTTGGTCGGTGTTGGTTTTTATGGCTTTGTTAGCTAATGTACCATTGACGTAGGTGATTGTTTGGTAGAACCCATTTCTGTCTAAGTATATTAGAGAAACCGTATGATTTTCTGCAGAGAGACTTTGGCAGGTCTCTGCCCATTCATCTATAGTTCTGCTATGCTTAGCTAGCCAGTTGTTGGCCTTCATTAAGTAGCTTGCTCCTACATATATAAACGCTGCCCCCATAAATAGGCTAACCAACCTCAATATGACCCTTGTTATTTGCTTTGTCATTGATTTGTTGGGTTCCATTGAGGTTTCAATTGTTCTCGCCTAATGCTGAGCTGCTTAGATGTCTATATCTGGCGTTTTAAGAATGTTGAAGCTATCGATTTTCTCGATTTCCTTTTCCATTTCATGGTTTCTATAAAATTCTATGACTTTTCCATCTACCTTGCGCGTCCATCCTGCATCCCACTGCGTCATGTTTCCTGCTTTGTCCAAGGCTATATTTATAGTTGGCTCGTATGCTTGGAGCCCATCTGTTATACCGGTATCTTGAAGTGTGATGGAAAATATATTCTCGGTACTGGTTTTCTGAGTCTTTGTGACCTCGGTAGGTGTGATTTTATTGAAGTTGTGGTGCTTTCCTGTGTGTTGTACGCTTCGTTCCCATTCCACTTGGCTTAACCCGTTGTCTGGTTTTGAATGTATTCCTGCGTATGTCCCTGGGGCTGTTGATTTAAATAACTTGAGCTTTGCTTTGGATAGCTCATCTATAAATGGTCCTAAGTATTTGGGATCAACTTTCAGCTTTGGTGCATTTAATGGCTCTGGGAGGGTAGGAAGTTTCCCGATAAATTTAAGGAGTTCGGCGAATTTAGTTTGATCCTTTGATGCTGGGACGAAGGTATGGTCTGGCCCATAGCCGTCTGATCCGTTTATTATACATCCTGTTTTTCTGAGTGCGCCATCGACTTCTGAAGCAATTGTGCGGATGCTGGATGCTGGATAATTCTTGCTGGCGTAGCTACCGTATTGTGGTAGTGTCTTTCCCATTCTATGTTTGCCCAATAGGACTTTCGTTGGTGTGTCTGCGCCCATAACTGTACCGGGGAAGTCTTTGAAGGCCACGATAATATCCCTTAGGAGTTCTATGTCCTCCTGCGTGGCTGGGCGTTTTAGGCAGGCTGATATCCCAGCAATTGTTTGCTCTGTTTTTTGACTAACCAATCCTTTGAATAATAGTGCTGGGCTTAGGTTGGCGAAGTTGAGTTTGTAGTTGATCATTGTTGGATTGGTTCGAATTTTATGAACTTAAAGCTTGGCTAGTTGGCTGCTGCGTTCTCTGACAAGTTCTGTATCTCTATTTGTGTTTCTAAGGTCAGGAAGTGCTATTTGAGCCAGGTAATTGCTTACTGGTGCCAAGTGCCAAAATGCCGATTTTTTTAAGTTCTCCATGGCAACTACTGGGTTATATGCAATATTATCCTTGTAAGCTTTGGAGATTAGTTGCTGGTTGCCGAAACAGCGAATAAGGAACGTTTTTATGGCAGAGCCGGACTGATCTATTGGTAGATAGCTGCCAAGTACGTGTGGTGCGCCGGCGCTTTCAAATTCTATACCTGGTTGAACTGTGGCTACCTCGCTTAACTCTTGTAGTGCCAATCTCACTTTTGGGTTTTCACAGATGCTGATGTCTGCATCTATTGTCGTAATAACCTTAGATGCCAAAGCGGTGGCTATGAGTCCTTTTATAAGCTCGGGGTCTCCCCCCGTGAATAGGCGTGTTGGGACTTTGATGAGTGTGACTAGGTTATCAGTGGCTTCTTCTCGTTTGCCTTCTTGCCGCTGGTTCTGGATTTCTTTGAGCGCCTTTGTGTAGAAATCCCTGATATTGCCCACTCTAATGCACCAGTTCCATGTGGATTTTTCGTCATTATTGATTTGTCCACTTCTCATGTAGAGTTCTCCAGAGCTATTTGAGAACGTCCATTGTGGTTCTGCCACTAATAGTTTGAGTTGTTTGAGGCCCTCTGAGGTTTCTATGTCTGTTTTGGAGAGTACAAATTTCAGATATCCATCTGCGGCATCCTTTGAGGCTTGCGTGGCATTTGGGATGCGGATGCTTGCTGGCATTTCTGGTAGTGTTCCCCAAGAGGTGTAGTTGTTGTAAATTTGGGTGCCAATGAATGTTATTAGTGCTGTTGAGAAAATGAGTAATGTGGTTTTGAGCTTATGCATGTTGTTATGTTAGCAGGAATTTAGGCGTTGTCAAAAGATATCTATCTCGTTTGGTTCTATGTGGTCTTGTATTAGGTTATCTCTGAGTTTTACAAGTTCTAAGTTCTTGTTCCACCATTCTTCACTAACAAGACTTTTAGCTGTTGGTGGTAATCTCATTCCTAGTAACTGGTCTACTCTTGTTGTGTGAGAGGCTAAAAATATAACTGATGATTTAAGAGCGTTCCGCGACTCGAGGTTGGCTAGAACCAAGCTCTCAGGTATTTGATTGAGCGTGCCATTTGTGGCGGCGATATGATATGTGCTTTCTCCTGTAGAGTTCCTAATGCTTAGGTATTTATCCTGCATAAAGGTTTCGGGTATGTGCTCGAGGGTTCCATGTTCAGCTGCTATATGTAATGGTGTATCTCCAAACGAGTTTTTGGCTTGTATGCCTTTTTCTGTTAGGTGCTTGGCTATGGTTTTAATTGTGCCCGACCTGCAGGCGACGTGGTATAAATTCTCTGTATCATATGGTGTTAGACACAGTAGTTCATCGGAGATAACGTCTGGGAGCATCTCGGCATGCCCGTTTTTAACAATTTGGTATAGTGGTTCGCCTCTATCCATCTTTAATAGCTCTGGAGTAATGAGGTGTTCTATGTCGTATAGGTGACCATGCCTTGCGGCCGCTGTGATTATGCGATCGCCACCGCCTTTTTGGGCGAGGTCCTCCGTTGTAAGGTGATATATGGTTTCGAACTGGTTAAACGAGGCTGCTATATGCAACGCTTGTAGTCTGGTATGTGGCTGTTCGCTCAGTTTGGTATCGGGGGTGTTTTCCATTGTTTTTTAGAATAGATCTATGTCTGTTTGCTCCTTGGCGGTGCTAACTTGTTGTTTTGCCTTGTTGGCCTCCCAGAGGTCTGAGCCTACTATTGGTTTGAAACTTTCTGGCCATGGTAGATGTAATATGCTGTCTATCGTTTTCCGCTCTAGTAGTAGATTTAAAGGGGTGGTATTTTTGCTTGGACTAATGAGATTACTTTTATCTGGCTTTTTGGCTTGTCGTAGCAAAAACTCTAGATCTATATCTGGTAGCTTTGCGTCTGCACAGATAGCCGCGCATAATGGGCTTCCTTTCTCCTCTAGGAAACTTAATATTCCTGAATTTGGTAGCCTCTCCCAGTCTGCTGTTAACAGCCGGTCTGTTAGTAGAACCTTTGGGAATTTGTAGAACTGGTTAGCATTTATGGCGTCTATTATTGGGGACTCATTGTTGTAGGCGTATTTGCCTGCCTTCTCCCATGTAAAGAAATTTTGTATCTTTTCACTAGATAGAAACGAGTCGCCTAGTTTTGCCAGATTCCCGCAAGAGGCTGCTGCTCTTAATATCTCTTTTATTGGTGGCTTGTCCCATATTATTACTCCTCCAGAATGGTAATGAATGTTTTCTGATGTCAATATGTGATTAAGAATGGTGCTGGGTAGCTGATCAAGGTGCCCGTAGGCTGTGGCGTATTCAACTGGCGAATAACGATGGCATAGTCCGCTCTGGTGGTTTGTCCCCAGCAGGTTTCGTATCTTTAGAAACTTTGCAGGTAATTTATCAAGTTGCCCGCCACACGCGGCGTAGTGAAATGCGTTTCTGCCTTCTGAGTCTGGTTCGCTAAGCTTTGCAATATTTATATCTTCGGGCGTGAGTTCTCCGTTTAGTGCTCGCAGGTGCATAGCCGAACATTCACCGTTAGTAGCATTGTCGGCATTGACTGTACTTTTATATGTAAGAGATGGTGCACTACTCGGTATTTGGTGGCCCCATCTAGTTTTCATATTAGTATATCTCCATTTCAGTAGTGGCTGGTTCTTCTTTTAACACTTCTGCCTTTGCTTTCTTTACCAGTGCTGCCTTTTTAAGGCTGCCCGCTCCAGGCGATATCCCGACGACGTTGGCCCATTTAAGGAATTGTTTGTAGGCTGGAGTTTGATAGCCGGCTACCTTCTCACATGGCTGGTCTTCGTCTGGGTCTGGTATGAATTTTATGTGTTCCCAGCCTGGCTCTTCGTCATATTCGATATCCAAATCTCCACCGTTTTGTATTAATATTTTGGTAACCGAAAGTGCCAACTTTTGGTGTGCTCTGCATGCTTCAATATTGGTTGGCTGTGGCAGGGGCTTATCAACCCAAGCACTTCTTGAGAATTGGGATATTTTAGACGACATCCAACTAATGAATGCTAATGGGGTCTCTGAAAAATCAACCCCGCTGCAGAGTTCTTCAAAGTATTTAAGGTTGGTTGCTTTACTCAGGTCAAAAATATTTGGTAGTACGTTTGCCAAAAAGTCTGGGCTTAGTTTTCCCCCGCATTTTATTACGGTCGAAATGTCTTCCTTGAAAGAGGCACTATCTTTAACCATGGTTAATACGCCTTCAGCTAGTGTGCTAGCGCCGCCTAGTGTGCACTTTTGATCCCAGCTTAAAAATCCACCTTTGATAAGGTTATCAATATCGCTGATATTGCCTGCTTTGGCTATGGCATTTACTGTTTGCTGTGATAACATAATGTTATTTTAGCGCTTTCCAAGCGCGCGGTCAATGGACTTTCAGCGGACTATCGTCAACAGCTTACGTTTGCCAACTCAGGATATATTTTGATCTTGTAGTATGGCGTCAGTAATTGACTGGCAGCATATTCGCAATGCTTGGCTGACGCGCGGTGATTCATATGAAAACTCCAGGTACTTTTTGTCTTGGGCGGGTATGTCTACAGCTACTGACAGGTTTGCTGTTTGCATTCCCATTATTTTGCCCAAGACGAAGAAACATGAACTTTCCATGTCTACTCCCTGCACGTTCTTTTCTACTAAGTCATTTATGATTTCTGGCTCATATTGCCCCACTATTCTGCCATCTGTTGTCCATAATGTGCCTGTGTGAAATCTTGGCATATATTCCCCCAACTTATCAGCTACGACCTTTGTCAGGTTAAAATCGCAAGCTGCTGGAAATGTAGGGTCTGGAACATAACATTTTGAAGTGCCTTCCCCTCTTATAGCATCTGTACATAATATAATATCTCCCACATCTATTCCGTTTCCATATGCTCCAAAGCTGCCTACGCGGAATACCTTTTTGATGCTATAGTACATCTTCATAAGCTCGATGTCTACGGCTACTCCTGGGCTGTTTGGTCGCATACCTATTACAAGGATCGCTTCTGGGGTTTCTATTAGCCGGAGTTTGTTACGTTCGGCTCTGGTGTGTGGTATTCCAAGTTTCGTTAGATGCTCGGATACATAGTTGTCCCATCCTGTTTCGAAGATTATACCGTAGGTTTTTTTCATAGATCTAATAGTTTTATTTTGCTGGTGGGCGATACAATGATGTGTGGATTACCGAATTGTTTGATGAATTCCGCGCACATACCGCAGGGTGGTATAATACAGATATCTGGTTCTTTCCATGTGCATACGGTTACTATTGTGTCTATTGGTAACTCGCCTGCTGTTACTATGTGCGCGATGGCTGCTTGTTCGGCACAGATTGAACATGGTGCCGAATCGTGAATTTTAATGTTAATGGAGGTGAATATTTTGCCGCTCTTTGTCCGGATGGCGCAGCATGTTTTAGAATATTCGGATTCGCGTACAATAAGAGTGTTTCTCGCAATATTTATAAGGTGAATATCTTTGGGTTGTAGTTTGCGGTTGTGCTGAACCATGTTTTTCAGTTGTGCTTGTTATGCGTTATTTATGCTCGGCTTGTCAATTCTGTTGCGTGCGGGCTACTAATTCCCTTATACTTGCGAATGCAACTAGACCTTGAACTTGAGCCCGATCCTGAACCTGTTCCAGCAGTACCATCTTCAGCAGTACCATCTTTGTCTTCTGATCCGCGTGATGTGATTCATGCGGACGGTCTAAATAGGTATGTTAGTTGGTATGAAAGTCCTAAGCCCATCTCAGATAATATAAGTACAATACTAAATGAGAAGGAGTCGTTCATCGCGATGGTCGAAGGTGCTGGAAATAAGACGTTGGTAACAAGTTGCATAACTCATGCTGTTTCACAGAAGGGTCGGGCATTGTGGCAGGAGACTACAGGGGATCCTGCTTTGCGTGTTGGTACTGGTAAGGTGTTGGTGGTTGTTGACAGCGAGTATACCGCGAACAAAATGCTTGAGTATTTGACTAAGCAGAAACTCTCTGTTAGTTGGGAGAAAGGCAATAAAACTGCTGACTTCTCAGCGGATATTGTTATTACAACCCCAGACTCAATGATTAGAGAACGGACTAAAAAGGGTGTTGTTGATAATCGTATATTAGATTTTAAGAATGACGCTTTAAAGAATAATTGGGATCCGGACCTTGTGGTGTGCTTTAACGCAGCCTCGCGCGAGAATACTGATACGCGACTTAATAATATCTTGCAGAATTTTCCTAAAGCCAAAACATTAAACTCTTCAAAGTCGTTGGAAGGTGGTGCTAGTTTTGCCAATTTGGGGACTCCTATTGCCATGGTGAATATGCAGGATGCTATATCTCGTGGTGTGGTTCCAGATTACACGAAGGTAATGCAGGATATAGAGTTATACAAGGTTGTTGGCGGAAAGAAGATATCCAAGGCTTTGCATGCGTGTAGAACAACCGCCGAGAAAAGCAGAGAGCTTGACAACCCCTTGGTTATAGAGCAGATTGCTAGCTGCATAATGCATGAAATGGGGTTTGCGGCTAAGCAACCTGCCGTGACATCTAAAAAGGCACTTGTATTTGCTAAAAGTAAGCAGCATGGTTCTAAGATTTTGGAGGCATTGGTGACAAGTGGTGGAGTAAAGATACAGTTTCCTTTGCCTGTTCCGGCCTTGGCTCGCCCTAGGATTGCGGAAATATATGCAGAGACTGCAAATAGGGATGAAATTTTGACTGCCTATGCTACAGGAGAAATAGATGTCATAATAAACCATGTTTGTCTATTAGAAAACTTTAGGGATACCAAAGTGGATTTCTTGGTAGATCTAAAACCAAGTGCTGATGCCGTGTTGGTTGAAGCTATGTTATCCAAAGGTCTACAAACTGACGCTCCTGGTACAAAGCCGACTATTAAGGTGTGGCGTCCAGCAGAGCATCCTACTACTATAGGTAATCCAGCCAAACATGCTGAGTTGCTGCCTAATGAACAGGAGCTTGCTGATTTTACAAAGAAACATGGGCGTGGTTCAACGATGCTTGTCATATTGAGCTGGTTTAAAAGTAGTGCTGCGCTTAGTGCTGGTATTCGACCGGTGCCTAGCCTGTTCGATCTTTCCGCAGGCGATATGATGAAGGTGCTCAAGCCTGGGCTTGAGAAGAATCTGCTGTCAGCCGACTATGCGGGATTTGTTTCCCAATTGGAAGATGTGATAAGACTTCGTCCTGATGCGCCAGAGGACCGGTCAGGAGGTAAGCGGTTCGGTGCTGCTATGTATATGCACGGCCCGATAGAGAATGGCATGGAACAGCTTATCCAGATGGCAAAGGCACAAGGATATGTCTATTGTCCTCGTGGCGGCGTACCAAGCTCAACTGCTTCTGGAGGCGGTGCTGGCACTTCTGGAGCTGCATCTGTGTCATCAAGTTCTGCTTCCCTTGTGCTTTCCAAATGCCCATACTTGCGTTATCAAGTTGCGGAGTTATTTTCTGGAAAGTTACTAGGGGCCGCCAACACTGCCAAATTTTGCGCCTTGATGCCGGCGACCAATATTGGTGGTCGTTTGGTTCCACCTTCCTATATGTGTCGGCCTTTTGATGTCGAACCTTCTGATGTGCCTGATAACTTCACGTTTGTGCGTGATGAGCATTTTAATAACGGTTCGGTTTATGTTGTTATGGTGGATAATCCTAAAACTGGTGAACCTGATGTTCTTACTGTTTCATTTGATAGGTCAGCGACTCCTGCTGCGGTAACAATTAATAAGCCTACTCTCAGGGTTAGTGCACATATACGGGGCGATGATAATAAGGCTGTCAAGAATACGGATTTATCGGCCTTTGACCAGACGGTTGATCCGGATTCTTCGGAGGCTAAAATATTTGAGCGTGTAGTAGGGCTTGATAAAGATCAAATACGGCAGTTTAAGGTGACACGTGCGACAGCGCATGCGCTGATGGCCTATGAGTATTCTGAGATGAATTCGGTTCGTAATCCTGAGCAAATGAGCGATTTGGAGATTATTAAAAGAGCTCTTATTGCGCTAAGTGCGTCTGGCGGTGTTATCGATAAAAACGCATTTGGTGGTGCTCTTCCTGAAGTTGTCAGTGCAAAGGAAAAAACACATAATAGGTGGAAGCTTAAAATTACTCCTAAGGTGCCGCCTGTTGAAGTTTAATACGGCTGGCTCTTGTAAGTTCTACGTATTTCTTTATCTCTGTGGCACATGCCCTGGCTTTTTGGCTGGCTGATCCGGGATGGACAATAGCCTCGGCTATTGTGGCTACATTGGTTCGTAATTTTGAGATAATTTTGTCTTGGAGCTGCGCGTCTAGTTCGTCGCTTGCTAGAACTATCAGATAAAATGCTTCGGATTCATTTAAGTGCATGGTTTTGTGTTTCCTAGGTTTCTTTCAATTTTTCGTAGTGAATAAAGTATCCAGGTATATTTTTTCCTACTCCTCCCATAAAACACCATTGGCCTTTACGATGATTGGTTGTTGGGTCGTTGTAGTCGCACATCGCAATGGCCTTGGCCCATTCTGGGGCATCTTTGTGCGAGGGCTTTCTCGAATATTTTTTACTTGCCATATTTTATTTGTTTACAGTTCATGTGGTTGCCAATAATTCTTAGCTATGCTAAACTCGTACATGGATTACGATTTGCGCGAGGCTGCTATACTGGGCTATCTAAATAGAGTACCAGTCCATATACTTACAGAGCAGTCCCTCACACTGCCGGATGTTCTTGGTCAGTCGCCAATGCATCATGCGGCAAATTTGGGTCGACTGCACCTTGTGCCTAAGAGCTGTCTGACATATGATACAATGCTTGTTAGGGATTGGAATGGTTACACTCCTTTACATTGGGCGGCTAGCAAGGGGCAGCTTGATATGGTACCATCAGCTCTACTGAATGCCAAAAATATCATGACTCAAATAGATGATGGTAGAAGTGTTTTGCATTTCGCGGCGGCAAGCGATATTGGTTTCGCCCAGATTCCGTTAGAGATACTGACTCCTGAAAATTTATTGTTAAAAGCAGGAAATGGTGTAACGTCACTTTATCTGGCTGCACACTTTGGAAACTTGGGGCCTCTGATGGGGATGGATTTTGGTGCCAGTACGGCGGCAGTAAGAAAAATAGTTGGAGAGGACTGGTGGGCTGCCTACCAGAGCGCTATGAGTGATAAAACTGGGCTTTCGGTTGCTGAAGAGGCTGTAGGGATGGATGTATTTTAGTTGCTGTGAATATGCTTTTCCTGTTACACTCTGCCTATGTATAAATTTAAAGGGACAATGGTGGACAACGAGGATGGTAATGACCCCTATATAATGGAAGTTGGGTTTGCTACGGAGGATAAAAATGTCGCTATTATTGCAGCGATCTGTTCCATTCATTATGGTTGGAAAGATCCAAATGACCAGGAACCTGATCTTGAGGTTGTTCGCGAGTGGTTGGGTTACTACAACCTTCCGGACCTCTTAGGTTCAGAAACTGATGTATTCCTAGATGAGGATGCTGTGTGTGAGGATGCGCCTGACTGGTCTCCACATTTTTCGTGTGAGGATGCAACATTAATATACCGCGATAGGGTAAAGGGTGCTAGACCGATTAACCTTTCCCCAGAAGTGGCAAAAGCGTTGGTGGCAGAAGGCATGAAGAAATATACTGCTATTACGTTAGCCAAGGAAGGGCTTACCGCCGAGTCCGCCAGTTGCGATATAGAGCTATTTTAGTCTAATCTGGCTTTGCGTACCTTACTGCTTTAGGTGCATACTGCATCCATTTGTGCAACCTCGTACATATTTTGGACCAGTCCTGATCTACCACACGAGCTGTAAGCTGATGTCTTAGGTCTTGACATACTTCTTCGGCCAGTTGGAGTCTCTTTGCTTGCCTAGCTGGAGACGTACTACCGCAGTGTGGTTTGGAGTAGGTTTTGTTTACCATGTGACTTATGGGGTCTTTGTAAACTCAGCCTGTGCTAATTTTGCTGCTTCGATAAGTGTCTCTCCGAGCTCCTTCATGACGACAGGCTTGTCAAAGAAAATGCTCATACTTGATGTATGGTTGCCGTAACCTTGTGTTTCAATGGTTAGTGACATTGCTCTTTCTACAAAGGCTACCGTTGCGGTTGCTGCTTCTCCTGAGTTTGCTTGTGGATGTAATTGTATGTTCCTTTTCATTTTATGGCCCTCTCTGCAGCGCTCTTTAGCGCTTCGATTTCTTCTATGGTTAGATCTTCAAGTTCGATTGGTTCTGCATCTTGTAGGCGGTATCCATCATCATAGTGTCCTCCAATGGCGGAGATAACTTTATCGGTGTTATCAAGGACTAATTTTTCGATAAGTACTTTGTTGCTACCATAATCAGTATCTATAGCTGGATCTTCGACGCCTATAAGTACGTTGTTGAAGTCGATAACGCTTTCTTGGACGTTTGATACGGGCTTGAATAGTGCTAAAATATCTTTGATTATCTCATCTTTAAACTCTTGTAGCTTCGAACTCATGTTGTTGTGTTTACGGTGTTAGTTGATTTTACCTTTATTTTCCACGCTCCTGACAAATAATATTTCGCATGCGCCACCCCCTCTTGCTGTGGAATTCTCGTCTGATCGTGAGTCTGATGTGCGATATAATCTTTCATCTACTTTGATATCTACAATATCCCCAGTGAGCTGCACTAGATCGCCCTTTTTAAGTGCGAGGATTTCCTTTAGTATGAGGTAATTTGATGTGATAATGTGTTCGTGGGCTACTTCTTCTGGGCCTTCAATTCCGAATACATTTGCGGTTCTAAAATCGTGGTGCGCCTTTATCGTATGGAATACTTCTGGTTTTAGCAGTCTGCCGCATCCTAACAGTACATCAGCTGGTGATATTGTTGATTCTGGATATTTGCCTAACGTAGGCAATATAGGATCAATGATGCGCGTTTGGTATAGCACTGCGCCATATATTGTCCAAGGTCGGAGCTTTGTTAGGAGAATGTTGGAGTTGCTTGGGCTTGTGATGGTAGTCTGGCTTTCTACCCAGTCAACTATTGGTTCTGGGCTAAAGAATGTCCAGTAGCTAAACTCGCTTATTTTCCATATTACGAACAGAATTACTGCCCACTTAAGTATAGGCTTAAGAAGTTCTACAGGTGACATATTTTAAGCATAGGTGATTTTTCTCTGGTTTATATTTTCTTTTTGGCACGGAATCGACAATTTGTTATCTTCGTGCCCTTGCGTATAAACTGGTGCATTCTGTAAGATGTGGTATGGAGATATCCAGTACATATACAACATTTGATAAAGGGGACCGTGGTGCTTGGCGTCCAGAAGCAGAGCGATGGGAACGTTGCAGTGGTCGCATATGGGAAGTTTCCGGTGGTATGCATTTGGTGGCCTATCAGTTAAACCGCATACCTGGTAAGGAATATTGGCGTCTTGGTGTAGGTCACCCAACACATTTCCAAGAGCCCGGCTGTGGCGGGGAAAATGGCTTCAAAGATTTGGCATGTGCAGACATTATACTTCCCAACGGTGAGATGGTCATAAGTGCAAGAGAAGATTGTGAGCATATACCGCCTACTGGACTGGCTGTTGAATATATTTCTGTGGATGAGAGCTTGCGCAAACAAGGGGTAGCTACAATGCTTATGCGGCATATTGTTGACCTTTATAAGCCTGAGACTTTGCTAACTTTCCCAAATAGTCAGGCTTCTGTGAACTTCTTTTGTAAGCTATTTTCTGCCGCGCCTCCTCGTGGCACTTCTAAACTACCTGCTGGTCCGTGTGGGTGGGCTGGTGGTAAGCCTTTGCGTATGGATATCGAAATATTACCTGAGATTGATATGTCGATTTAAAACAGATCGATATCTGGTTGCTCCTCAATTATTTCTGTTTCTTGGCGCATGAGGGCTTTATGTGCAGCCCATATTGATGGCCCTACGATAGGCTCGAATGACTCCGGCCAAGGGCGTGATATGATGGCATCTATGGTATCTGATGTTATAAATGTCTCTAGTGCTGTCTTTCCTGTTGCATTGGTTATTAGGAATAGCTCTAGATCTATGTCTGGGATTTTCTGCCCTTTAGCCGCCGCCATGTGCATGACTGTGTTGCCAGACCAATTTGTCTGCTGTAGAACTTTTTCTACCATGAGTTGCTTTGGGATTAAAGCTAGATTGTTATAGACATCTATCTGATGAAATGGGCTGTTTACACAAAAGTATTTTGGTACAAGTAACTCTGCTGGTAGTTGCTCTAGAGAGCCGTATTTGACTGCCGTCTCGGTAAACTTGATGCCAGATAACATGGCGCGTTTTATGATATTTGGAGGTATCTGGTCTAGGTGCTTGTTTGCTGCCGCGTATGCTATTGGAGTGTATGGGTGACTAGCCTTATTGGCAAGTCTTCTGAGTGTGAGTTCGGGCAGTTTGTTTAGTTGCCCAGTGGCGGCGGCAATATGATAGATGTTTCTTCCAACTGGATCCGTGTGGCGTAGGGCTTTTGGTGCTGTTCGAAGGTCGTTTGGTATTTTATCTAGGTGTCCTGTAGCAACAAGCAGGTGTAATACCGGCGTGGTGATAGGATGTCTCGAAAGGCTGACGAATGGAAGCTTTGGGCAGTGGCAATAAGAATATAGGAGCGTATCGTCCAACGGCGGCAGCTCCTCTATCCTATTTTCCATTATAAGTGTTTCTGTCGACATTCTATATATCTGGTGTCTGGTCGATTAGTTTCTCGGTCCAGTGGGTTGTTGTGGTTGGAAAGTGTTGCACGTCCTCCTCAAATAGGTTTATGAACTCTCTGATTCTTTGATCGCTGTCTTTGGCTATTTCCTTTGCCGAGTCTGTATTTAGATATTTTGAGACTTCAAGTAGCCTACTATAGATCAAATCAAACCCGTAGTTTTTTGGGTCAGGCTGTCTATTCTCACAGAACGGGTCCTGCCAATTAAATATAGGTCTACCCATGCTGCCGCAGGAGGCAAATGTGCGCATTAGTGCAATAATGCCTGTAGACTCTAACCGGTCCGAATCTTGTACGATGGCTGATTCTAAGGTTGTTGGCTTTAGGGCTTTTGAGAAGGAATGCTCATTAATGGCATCCATTACAGCTGGTATTTTTTCTTGAGGGAAGTCGCTTATTTTGGCTAGTTCCACTTGGGCCACTTTTGCGCTCATATCTGCACTTTTGTGGCTTTCGGGATGATTCTTTGGCAGATTAACGCAATCGTGAAACAGGACGCCAGCTGCGATGATGTCTAGGTCCCCTCCTTCGGCCGCGTGTAGCTTATGGGCATAGGCAAAAACTCTACAAATGTGATTCCAATCGTGAGATGGGTCCTCACTTGGGTAGTATGGTTTTGCTTTTGCTAGTAGTGATTCGAATAGTTCCGGTGTCATGGTTTGGTTAGAAAATATCTATATCTTGTTTTTCTTTTTCTTGTGCTAAAACTTGTGTTTCCTTGGTTAGGGCGCCTAGTTTTGGAAACAACTCGGCAGTTCTTAGCGTTGGTGTAATTCCTAAAATCTGGTGCATTGGTAGTATGAAATTCTCTTCGGTGCCGGTTTCTTTACTCCAGTGCCTGCCGTAGTCTTCCATGCTGCGTTGGAAGTTTTCTGGGCTGATTAGCTCCTTTATACACTCGGCGTTTTGCATTATCCACTTAGCGTTAGCCTTTTTGCCGATCGTGACAATGCTGCTGGTTGATACCTGTCCTCCAGCCTTGATTATTGTACCTAGTAATGCTTGGATATCTTTTGCTGTATGATTATGCTCAAGTGCGTACTTGGCTTGTTCGCTTAAGGTTGAATGTGGTTTGACGCTTGGTAATTCCGTAAACACTATACTTGGGATTTGTAGGCTTTTATACCTTTGTGGGTATTTAGCTACGTTATCTTTAAAGGCTTCCAGTAACTTTGGGGCTGCTGGCAGATCAAATTCCATGACTGCCTCTTTTAAATACTCGAAGACTGCTTTTATATCATCATCTCTATTTTCCTCAATAAGGCGTTGTATGTAGTTGTTGGTTCCTGTGTTGCATAGCGCGCTTCTATTTGTGCTGGTGCTGGTTATAACGATCCACTCGCGCGTTGCTCTTTTTTCCTCTAGTGCTGTAACCAGGTCCTTTGTTATTGGATATTTATATATAAGCTCGTCAAACTGATATGTGCCAATAGCTTCCAGCATTTCTTCTTGCTGCTTTTTACGCAATTCCTTTTTAGAGAGCATTGGTTGGTCTGCGCTTAGGAATGGCTTAAGGTGATCGATATGTACTTTTTGGATTCCAGCATATCCATCTGTTACCTTCAAAACTGGAAGTTTGGCTGGTAGGATGGCATCGGTCGCCAATGAAATTCTTCTACAGTTTAGGTTTTTGGTTGGAAACGGTGTTTCGTACCTGAACATGTACTCTTCGCAAGTAATTACTTCCGGCATTCTTGTTCGTTCTGTATAAAATGGTTTACTGCCACGACCAAAGTCGCCGTCAACGAACAGCTCTTTTTTTGGCAGGAAAAGCATTGTGTCTGGGTTAAGCAGTACGTTTCCGGTGACCTCGATTTTTTCGGTTTCCCACGTTTGCATGAGTCTTTTGACTTCCTGATTGGGGAATGGTAATTGACTGTGGATATTCAACAGTTCCATAAGCACAATAAATTGTGGTGGCGATAGTGTCATGCTCAAGTGTACTGTATGGTTGGACGATTTGGCAACTCCTTGGTGGCGGCTAAAATATTTCTATGTCTTGTTGGTCTTTTTCTACTGCTAGTATTTTTACTTCGTCTGTCAAATTTAATAATTGGGGGAATGCCTCTGTAATCTTTAATGTGGGCGTTATCCCAAGAGTGCTGTACATCGGAACTATGAAATTTTCTTGGAATTCCTTATGCCTCTGGAAGCGGAACAAGCTATCTTCTATTGAGCTTTGAAAGTTGTCTGGGGTTAGTATGTCTCGTAAGGTGTCCGCGTTTAACTTTGTCCATTTTGGGGTTGCCTTTTCTGGCAGGTAATTTGTTATGTCGTCTATTCGTATTTTTCCACCGGCTTTTACAATTGCTGAGAGTATGAGTTGGACGTCCTTTACGGTGTTATCATGCTCAAGGTTGTATTTGGCTTGTGCGGATATACTGACCTGTGGCTTTTTGGTCTGAGGGTCAGTGAATAAGAACATTGGGAGTGAGAGCCAAGAGGATTTTCCTGGGTCTTTTGGTATTCCTTTTTGGATTGCCTCTAAGTCTCGGATCGGCTGGTAGATCAAACTCCATAAGTGTCTGCCCGCCTAACTGTTCGACGATGGTTTCTATATCCTCAATTTTGTCCTCATCCAATAGAGTTTTGATATAGTTATTTGTGCTGGTATTGCACATTGCTTGGCGTTGAGAATAGTCGCTTACAAGCTTGATCCATTCGGCTGTAGCTCTCTTATTTTCTATTGCATTTACCAGATCTTTGTTGCTTGGGTACCTTTTGATAAGGTCGTCAAATTTTGGGCTGCCAATCGCGGCTGTGAATTCTTTCTGTTGTTTCTGGCGAAGTTCCTTTTTGGTTAGTGCAGGTTGGCTAGCGCTCAAGAATGGCTTAACTTTCTCTAGGTGTACCTTTTGGATTCCTGCATATCCATTTGTGATGCGAAGTTCTGGTAGCATTATTGGGAGCGTGGCTCCAGTAGACAGGGACAGATTTTTGCATGTGAGCATTTTAGTTGGAAATGGCGTCTCGTACCTAAACATGTACTCTTCGCATGTTAGTGTTTCTGACATGCGTGTACGTCGCAATGTACTATCTGCTGGAATGCTTCCTCTCCCAAAGTTACCTTCTACCACTAGTTCTTTTTTTGGCAGGTAGAGAGCGTTACATGGGCCCATTATAATATCTCCGTTGACGGTTATCTTTTCGGTTTCCCATTTTGCCATTAGTTCCGCTATTGCGCTGCTTGGATATGGTGTCCGCCTGTGGGTGTCTAGTAACTCCATTAGGTTGACGAATTGTTCTGGAGTGAGTGTCATAGCCTAGTATATTGTAAATCGTGGCTGTGTAGCAAGGACTTCAAAACAGATCGATACTTGTTTCGATCTCGGGGTTTTCTAGGGCTTCCCTCGTTTGATCTATTTGTTTGATATAATCTGCATTTTTATCAAACCATTCGTCGCCGACAAGAGCCCTGCAGCTTTCCGAAAGTTTTATTCCTAATAGCTGATCAAGTTTCCCATAGGCACTAAGGCGATCAAGCACGGTTGTCGTGTTTCTATCTTGTATGGTTAGTGCTTGCTCAGTAAGAAGTTCCATTGGAATTGATTCTATATCGAAAAATTCGGCTATAGTATGTAGCGGCGTGACATGTTTGGCATTTAGCTGGGTCAGATTTTCCTTTGAGAGTAGCCGTGTTGGTGCTCTCCAAATATTATTAGTGATGGCAAGGCAGTGTAGTATGGTATTACCGCGCATATCTATTGCTAGCATGTCCTCTGGGCCAAATAGGTGAAATGGTATGTAGTATGGTTCATTTGATTTTGGTAATGATGTTGGCGGCGTTTGAATGTTATCATCTGCCATACAGGCGAAGTGGAGTGGCGTTTGCCCCGTCGAATTAGGCATGAGCATGTTTGCCTTAGTTAATAGTTTCGTTGGGATTTTATGCAGCTCGCCATTTTTTGCTGCTGCATGCAGCGGTGTATCGCCGTTGGTATTCTTCTTGCTTATTCTTTCCTGGGTAAGAAGGTTTATTGGCCAACTTCCAATCTGTGTGTGGATAGGTGTATTCTTTTCGTCGTCTTCGATGGAAATTGTTTCCGCTGTCAGCAGTTCCTTGGGGATAAACTTTGTGTGTTCGTGTAAGATTGTTCTCCCTCTTCTTTGTGCAGCTGTAACATTTTCTAAAGTTAGCAGGTGTGCTACCAATGCACCATTCTTTGTTCCTGAGTATAGAGCCTTGTAGAGTGGGGTTGTCCCGTCTCGTGTTCCTCTACGTGTCATATTCTCTTGCGTTAGTGCTATTCTTGGTATTTGATCTAGATGGTCGTTCATTACTGCCACTTCGAGCAGTGAGTACTGGCGTTCGTTTTCGAGATGTAAGTTCTCTAATATTGTGATGGCTGATAGTTGATTTAGCGTTCCTGCTACTGCATGTATGAAGTAGCCTGAACTGACGTTTTTCTGACTTGCCATACCTTATTCTATTTAATCCGCGTGCTACTGTCAATCTAGCAGGAACGTGGAATTAAATGGATCTGGGTAATTGGTTAGATCAGCTTTAGTGCCGTAGCCGTCTAGAGTATCCCAAATAGATGGGTTGTTTCTAATTAATTCTGGTACTACAAGTTGTATATGGAGGTGCTCAAATACGTTGCCATTTTCTGGGTAAGTGCCTATGGTGGCGATTGTGGTTCCTGCTCCGATGATGTGGCCAACCTGTGGGACATCGGGCGCTAAGTGTCCAAGCACAATTGCTGGGTTTTCCTCTGGGTTTGTGGGGACTACAACCAGCCTAGTGCCCCATCCTACATCTAAATCAGTATCTGTTCTTGAGTCAATGACCATAACGTCGAATGGGAGTGTTACATTTGTAGATTTTGGTACGTTAATGTCAACTCCTAGGTGGATAAATGAGTTGGTCTTCGCCATGTATGTATCCGCCCACATAAAACTTCTGTCTTCGCCATAACCGCCATAACTGATGTATGAGTCAGCTCTTTGCTCGTCTGCCTCAAACCTTTTTGCGTGCTGTAGGTGCAGGGCGTTTATTAATTTTTGCTTTGCCTCGGGACCTGAGGTTTTAGTTGATCCTGTGCTAGCCAGCTTAACCGCTTCGTTCAGGTTAATCTCGAAGAAATTTTTACCAGAAAAGAGCACTTGGGGCGTAAGGAGATGTTGCTGCATGTAATTATGTTTTGACCTATTGATAGGGCATTAAGTGCCTTGTAACCGCTTACGCCAGCATACTCCCAATTGTTGTACAGGATTTACTCTTATGGGTTAATGCCTCGATGCTTGCGTCGACTTTTGATCTTTTCGATAGTTAATTATCTGATATAGTTATATGGCTGTGTAAGGTTATTTCAGAGCAATCTAAGCTAGAAGCCATTAAAGCTAGAACTGAAGCCGCTAAGGCATCTAGAATGATTAATACTCAGCGTCGCAAAAGCTTAAATAAGAAAGTTGTGATACTAAAGCTTGTGGAGAACAGGTTGTGCAAGCATCAGAAGGTTATGCTGTTTAGGTTCTTCTTGGAAGCGAAATGGCTGACCAATGCGGTTATAGGTTCTGGTGATATTTTTAATTACGCACCCACACCAACAGTTCCGGTGATGATATATAGCGAGTCATCTGGTAAGTGCGATATTGAAGAGGTTCGCAACCTAACACTTGGTAGCCAGATGCGGCAAAGCATTGTTAGGCAAGTACAAACTGATATTATAGGCTTGTCCAAATTAAAGAAGGCTGGGTTGCGAATTGGGTCTCGTAAGTTCTCCAAGGAACTAAACTGTATCCCGTTGCCGCAGTGTGGTGTTACGTATTGGCAGCTGGCGAACAAGAATTATTTTAAGATACAAAAGATCGGTAAGGTGAGGGTTTCTGGTGCTGAGCAAATTAAAGATGGTTATGAGATGGCTGAAGCCAAGCTTATCAGGAAACCAAGCGGGTATTATTTACATATATTATGTTATGCTCCCAAAGAAGATGAGATTATCGTAAAGGGCTCTGGAACAGGTGTAGATTTTGGGTGCAAGACTTCGATGACGGATATCCAGGGTAACGAAACAAAGATATATGTTGATTTGCCTAAACAACTGAAGAAGGTACAACGGGCTAGATCTAGGAAGTACGAGGCTAATAAGCGCAACCCAATTAAAGGGTTCAAGTGTTCTAAAAACTACACCAAGGATTCGGTTAAGCTGCGGAAGGTTTACGAAAAGGTGACAAACAAGAAGAAGGATTTGGTAAGAAAGGCTATTAATAAGTACAAAGCGTACGAGGTAATAGCATTGCAGGATGACAGTATAAAAGAATGGCAATCTGGAAGGTACGGTAGGACAATATCACGAAGTGCAGTCGGTCAGTTGAAGAAGGAGCTAAAGAAACTCGACTCTGATGGACGGAAAGTGATTGTAATCGGCCGTTACCTCCCAACGACTCAGGAGTCCAGATTGTCTGGTGAAAACTAAACTCGAATTATCGGAGCGCGTGTTTACGTGTTCTGGTTGTGGTTTCGAGGAACCAAGAGATAGGAAGGGTGCCAAGTGCATCTATTGCTATGGTATGTATGAGTTGGAAACAGGCGTAAAGCCTAGGCGCGCGGGACGCACGCCTTTATCTGTGGAGCAGCTGACCGCTGTCTATAGTTATTACCCTTTTGAGGGTAGTGATGTAGATAAGTCGATTGTGTTGAAGCAGGAAACCGCTAGGCTTGCCTAGTCGGTAGTTCATACTGTCTTTAGAATATGTCCATTTCTGTTCCTTGGCTTTCTTCTTGAAGTTTCCGCTTGTCTAAGTATGATGTTAGCCATTGTGGATCTATGTCTTTGAACAATGCTTCTGGTATATCGATTTCCTTAAATTGGTCTAGTATTCTATGATCGGTATTTGCGTGTTCAAAGATATTTTGTCGGCAGCCAGGGTGTTTCCAACTCATTCTCTCTGCTGTGATCAGTTCCTTTGGGATTTCTTTTAGGGTTCTGTTCATGGCGCTGATCCAAAATATTGATCCGGTGTATTGATGTTTGCCAATTGAGCTTAATGTTGGCATCGCGGCGCTGTTCCAGGTTTTTTCCATTTCGGCTGAGATGTTTGAGTCATCTAGATGACTTGCTAGGGTTTCTACTGGCACATATTGCAGCCCTGAATGTACTGCCATGACAGGTAATGCGTTTGGCGGTCCACATATTATCTGTTCGGTGAGCAGATTTCTGCTGTCGTTTATTTTATCTCCGTAAGCATCTGTTGCTTGGGCATATACATGGTCTAATTTCCTGTTTTTTGCACATTCGGCTAGAAAAGTACTTTTGACATGTAGCGGATAGCGTAATAGTTTATCCCAATCTATTCGTTCTATGCCATATTTTATTGCTCGGCCCATAACGCTATTGCCTTGTGCGTCCTTTAGGTTTAGGTTGTCATTTATAATCTCTGAGCTTAAAGCATCGGTACAATATTTGATGGCCTCGATAAGGGGAATACCGCTGCGCCTGGATTCGAACATCAGGTGGCTCTTTCTGATGTTTTCTGGGAACTTTCCTAGTGTGCCTGATTTGCAGGCAATGTGTATTGGCGTGTCCCCAGCGGCATTAATGGCGTTGACATATGCCGCTTCTTGTGCAATCCATAATGGCAGTTTGGAGAAGTCTGTGCCAGATGCTAACCCAAATAGGATGGTTTTTCTTACCTGCAAATTTGGTAGTGGGCTCATGCTACCACTTTAGTCGAATACTGGCATCCGGTCAATATGCTCTGTTATTGGAGTGTAACTTTTTCTGCTTCCAGTTCTGCGCTGTTTGTGCATGCTACTATAACTTTGCCATTTTTTGCAAGAATGTTTGTAACTTCGGCCTTGGCTCCATCCAGTGTGTATACACTATCCCCAATTGCGAGCCTGCAGCCTTTTGAGTCTGTCGCTATTACCTCGTACCTATCAGGTTCGTCGTCCTTATTTGCTGAGTCTTGGGTTGGTATGTCGATGGGGTAGACAGTCTTTGGCTTTGTTTGTAGAAACTTCCCTTCTAGTGACCCCTCTGTTGGTGTCATATAGAATTGCCCTTTTCTGTAGTAGTGTCCGCCCAAGGCTTTGAACTCGCTCTCTGAGCATTCAATGAGAATGCTACGCTCATCCATGAAAAACTTTATTGCTGTGCTGTCAAGCACTATCCCTGTAGCGGGGATTCTTCCAGTATCTAGCCGGATAAATACTTGTGGTACCTTTGGTAGCCTTATGAACATTTGTTTTTTTGTTGCTGGTTGAATTGTATTACTACTTTCATTATACTATAAATATGCATAATTGCAATTCATTGCCTGATCCTATCTTGGTCAATGTATGTGAACATTATGAGCCTTTCCCTGCGCGGCTAAGCTTGGAACAATTAACTTTGAGAGATAGGCTTTTGTCGAAGTATGTTGGTCCTAATCCGAATGATGATTTGCTTGGTAAGCAGCGTCTTTCTATAAATGCTGGTGTTACGTCCCTTTTGGAAGATAAGAACTTTCTGCTTGCAGATGGTATGGGGATGGGCAAAACTGCTCAGGCTAAGGTTATTGCTGAGCTGTTATTGAGTGCTGGCAAAATAGATAGGGTAATTGTTGTACCAGCTCCAGGTGGTTCCGAAAGTTGGTCGGATTTTCCATGTTCTACAAAGACTGTTAATGAGTTTTTACTTGGGTGTGCTAAGTATGACAAGCGTACATTGGCTATAGTGGACGAGCTACATAGGTTTAAAGGGTCAGATTCGATTGCTGGGACATTCCTTTCCACATATGGAGATCCCACTAAGCGGATTGCCTGTCATTGCCCCATATTGGGCATGAGTGGTACTTTGGTGGACAAACAGGAGGAGATGGCTGGATATACGCGTTTATTTGGGCTTGATAAAGTTCTTAACGGTAGAGGAAATATAGCAGCAAAGTCACCGTCGAAGGAGATTTTAGACGAATTACATGCAAGGGGCCAGTTGGCAATGCGTTCACTTGAATACCCTCATTTTGGACTTTCGACCTCCAAGTTTGATGTTCCTTTAGCGGATTTGGATGACATGATGGCTAAAAGTCAGTATGACCCGACGGTATTTACATATGCTTTATGCTTGGAGCGCTATTACTTGCAAAACCACCTGCGGCAGGATATCGTGGCTTCTTTGGACTCCGATCGGGTTCCTGTTGTTTTGACTTCGCAAATTAATATCCCAGTGGAGGATGTGCCTGTAGCTGAGTATATTGCTTCGTTGGTTGAATCTGTTGGTGGTACTCCAGTCTTTCTGGATGAACATCCAATAAACGATCCTATTGCTGGATTACATGTGCCCAAGCCTGTTCTATTTGGGACAATGCAGTCCCTTGGGACTGGTTCTAATTTGCAGGATACTATTGGTGCCTATCCTCGAGACTTGCTTGTTACTGGCATCTCATTTGGTGTAAACGACATTATTCAAGCATGCTATAGAGTTCTTCGACCCAATTCACTTTCGGTGCCTTCTATTGTGCTGCCTATTTCGGATCATCCTGTACATAAGTTTGCCTTTGGATGCATTGCAAAAAAGTTGGATGAGCATCCTAATACTGATGCCACGTTTTCTGGTATTTGTGATTTTATGAGTGGCTATGCCCCTCTTAGCTCTACTCTTCGGGAGTCTTCTTTACTCTTTTTAAAGGCAGCTCCCGTATTAACTGCCCCGCTTCGGGCGATGTTTGTAAAGTGTGCTGGGCTGTATCCTACAATTCGGGGGAATAGGCGTGTGTTTAAAGCTTCGGACCTAGGTATTCCTAACTATAAGGATTTATGTCTGGATAAGTATAGGTCTGGCGGGTTTAGTAGCGTATTTGGAATGGACGAGAGGTCCGACCACTTTTGGATCTCACTTTATAAATCTGAGCAGTTTAACTCAGCTTGGAATATTTATGTCCAGTCTCTATTCAAGGAATGATATCAAAGTTGTAGAAAACATCTGAAGAATTGAGTTGCATATTTTTTCTCCATTTGGTTGAAAGTTGTATTGAATCGTACTCCTTATAATATGATTTGATTCGATAGATTCTCTCAGTCTTCTTGTCTTTTAGTCTGCCGAATTCCTTTTTAACCTTTTCCAGGTGCTCCTTAAATTCTGCATCGGGCTGTGATATGTAAACTGAAAATGGCCTCTTCCTATATTTTTGTAGGATTGGGTTGGAGACGTAAAGAATTACTCGTGCAGGGAAATCCTCCCAAGGATTCATGTGAAAAAATGATTCCATTGGGTCTACGTCATCCAGAGCCCAATTACCAGTATATGGCTCGTCCACATGGTGATGTTGCAGGTAAATTGGCAGCTCTGAAACCTCGCACCCGCATATAAGAGCGATTGCTTTGGAATTATTGATATCAAAGCAAAAACGCTGGGTACCTATTTCGTTATTTATACCATAGTATCCGTCAAATTGGCGACTATACCCTCCAATAATATTTGTTGCATTGCCGGAGTTATCTTCCTTCTCCAGTCTCTTAAGGACGTTCTCAATCCCGACCTTTAGAGGCTTGCGGTCCCATCCCGAGCACCTTTGTTCGTGTGGTGCAAGAAATTCTTCTTTTGAGACTGCGTCCATAAGCATTGGCAGTCTCTCAAGTAGTTTGTTTAGGTACCAAGCCTTTACTTCGGTGATTTTTTCTTTGTAATCCTTCTTGGCATTGACCAAGATTTGCCTCGTGTAATTCCATCGTGCCAGCCAAATTCGAGATTTTTGTATTTCTTCCTTTGTGCCGAAGGCTGTAAGGTTTTGAGTTTTTAGTGCTAGGTGGGCCTTTGATTCTTCTTCTTTTGTAGCGCCGGTAAGGAGCGGGGTGTTCCCGCTGTCGATCTGTAGGACGCTTTCGTTCACGCCTGAGCCGTAGAGGTCTTCTAGCCAGTTTCTGCAGCCTGTGCTTGGTTCGCCGAACGAATCTTTTAGGGCGGCGTGGGACACATCTTTTTTGGATAGAATTGGAACTTCCAGTTTATTATATCCAGCAGGAACTATAATGCCACGATCCTGTAGCACTTGTGGGTTTATTACCATTTCAGCTGTATAGCTAAGATCTTCTTTCTTCCATTGTGCCTTGCAAATAAACGTTTGGATAAGGTCTGTGAGTAAAACAGCCCACAGCGCCTCATCCTTGCATATGCTTGATAGCTTTTCAACTCTGAATGCTGTTTCTTGGTGAAGAACTAGGAACTTTGGGTTTGTTACATAAGCCCTGTCTCTGGCATCAAACTTAATATCCAGTACCGAGTATGGGAAGAGAGATTTGTTCATGCGGCGTTCTAATCCCCTACCCGGGTTGCGTATCCAGCTGCTTTGGCCTGGGTTATCAAAGTGCGGCTTGTCGCTTAGGAACATGATGTTTTCGCCGTACCTAACCAAGAATCCAAAGTATGAGTTCTCTGGTACTTCTGGATCCCGAATGAGCGTGAGTGTAACCCCATCCATTGGCTGCCTTGTGGCTGCAGCTATCATAGAGTTGATGTTTACAAACTCGTGTACCCAAGTATTGAGTTGAAATGGAGTCCGCAGTTCTGTACTGCCTGAAACGAACTGATCCCTTCGCATACATTTGAATGTTGTTAGGGCGTTGAGCCGTAAAAAGGCCAATGTATATGGGTCGAGTAATACTTCTTCGACGTCGGTTATGTCTATGAGTTTTGCTGCCGTTGCCAATGTTTCCTTGAATTTATCTTGTGCACTTGTGATACCTGGTGAACTAAGCAGGGAAAGAATTTTAGTTGGCTTGGCAATGACATCTTGGTGGTTGCCTTGTATGATATCCGCCAATGATATGGTGGATGATTTGAGGTAATTATCGACGTGCGCGGATAGAATTAATGCGGAGGTGAGGCCCGATTTATCAACCGCAATCGACACTTCCAGTTCTTCCTTGTTTCTCCATTGGTCCATGCTGCCTAATGGTAATTCGGCCGTAAGCTCGATTGCCTTTTCAATGGCCTTAATGTCTTCCTCTCCGAGATTTGGGAATAAGTTTAAAGTTGGGGTGGGCGCCATGTTAGTGATGAATTTGATTGTTTAAGCGTAGCTTATTGCAACTACCATTTCGGCTTTCCTGCAAATCTTTCTTCCCATACTTTAAAGATTTCCTTGTCGCGTAGCTCATTACTGGCTAGTTTTATCATTGTTGCGTTACCTACCCATCCGGGCCTGGCAGCTGTTACTATTTTTATTGCTTCGACTGGCTGCAGTCCTTTTGCGCATAGAAAAATATATGCTGCTGCTGGAGACCTATTTGCGCCATAAGCACAATGAAATAGAATGTTTTGAGGGGATATATGGGAGTAAAGCCTTATCAAGTCACGAATGTGCTCTACTGTTGGCCCAGTTGAAGTATCATAAAATAGGATTCTGTTGTATTGGACTTGACTGGATATCCAAAGTGCTTCCAGCTTTGGCGTATTTGGATCTTCTATTCCGACAATATTTGTGATGCCTTTGCCTCCAAAGTTTGGCACTTCCATTCTGCTGCTTATGTACACAGTCATAGGTTTATTAAGTCTGCATTTTGTTGGGTTCTTACTTTGGTTCTTTGTTTGGGCGTCATTACAAGTCTTGTGCGATCTAACTCCACTGCGAAATGATCGTCGTCTTGGTCAACGACTATGGCAGCTTGGCCGACTATTTTTATAATCCTAGCGGTGAATCCGCCGTGTTGCCAGCGATCCCTGGCTTTTGGCTCCGGCATAATGACAGAAGCCCCAACTATTTTCCTAGACATAAAAGTTATTCCCACTGTAGATTTCTGTGCGTGCTTTTAATAGTTTGATCAGAAAATTCCATTTTTCCATTACATCTGCAGTAGCCTTTGGAGCATATGGGTTGGCGCTGCCGGGAACACCACATGTGACAATTATAGCTGGTACTTTCTTTGGTTTTTCTGGAAGAAGTTTAGATTTTGGGCACCACAGTGCAACAGCGAGTTCCTTTTTATAAAAGTAAAAGCAGGCAAGCGCTCCGGTTTTCCCTAATCTGAGGTTATGTATGTCGCCTTTGTAGAAGTTACCTTCCTTGATGTTGAGTTTTCCGCTCCAGTGTAGAAGTCTGTATAATACTTTATCTGAAGGCCTGAGCCCTAGTGTTAGAATTTCCGCTCCAAGTTCTTTGGGTGCCTTTGTCGCCATTGGGTACTCTGCTTGTATGGTCTCGGTTATGCCAAAGTCAAATTGTGATATAATGTCACTCCATGCTATACCATTAGTCTGTACGGCCTCTTTTATGAGTTCTAATCTTTGCTTATGTGGTAGTGCATTGTGCTGAATTACTCCCTTCTCCCCCTTGCGAACCACCCAGTTTTTGGGGATTTCGTGTGTTTCCTCTGGGGTAAAAAACCTGTGACTTTTTATGCCTTCTTCTCTAGCTTCGCAGTCATTGTCGCCATTGTGGAAAAACGACGTGATTATTTTCCGTTTTCCTTTAACCAATTCGCACCTCCACCACCTATGAGTTTTGGCGCACCCGATTTCTTTGGATGTAGGAATATGTTGGGCAAAAGCTGAAAATCGCATCCTCACGGAGACCTTGCCGACGGTCTTGTTTTTGGGATTTACCTTGGCACCCCAAGTGCGCTCTATATCTACTTTGTTTCTCTTAAGTAGATCTGTTAGATCATCGATCTTTGCCTCGCGGAGGTACGGGTCTTGGAATTGTCTGTTTACAGTTATGATTTTTGATGTTTTGGGGTCGAAAATTTTGTGCTTTACCTTTTCGTAGGTTTGCAGGCGATAAAGTCCAAATCCGTCTAATAAGTGCATGGTTTTTATGTTTTATGTTGACCGCTATAAATTTTGCCATTATAATGCATTATGAATAAAAAAGGGTTTTCTTTAATAGAAGTTCTTGGAGTTGTAGGTGTTATCTTAATCTTAGCCGTACTCTCCATACCTGCAATGCGCAATATGTCCGAGGGTAGCAAGGCGAGTGTGGCAAGCAGAAATGCTGCTTCCCTCAATTCTGCTGTTCAACAGTATGATCAACTTGGTGGATTAATGACGGCTCAAGTCTTTAGCACTGAAGCTGACCCAGAATTAAAAGTTTTGAATTTGCTACGCTCAGCCATTGGCGCAAAAGGAAATGAAACGGGACAGCTTATTGCAAGCTGGCAAGAGCCAATTATCGCCACAAGTGGCCCTAGGGTTGTGTGGGTTAATGGTTTGGCTGATGTTCCAGCCAATAGGGCTACAAAATCCGCCAGCGGCGCTAGGAATGCAGCTGCAGAGCAGGCTATTCGTGCTGGTACAGGTGGTAGATTTGAAGTTATTACTGATGGGACGCGCCCTGGCATAGTTGGCTTTCGTAAGGGCAATCTTGTTGGGCCTACTGCCCTTGCTACCCCAACTCCGGGTGCGCAAAAATATGATGTTAGTCTGGTCCTGTCGCCCGCTTCAGCTGGAACTGTTAAGGTTAATGGCATAAGTGGTAAGAGTGATTTTAATGCAAATGATTTGGCTAATGTAGTTGTTACTTTAAATGCTGGATTTGTACCAAAGACTTGGGATGCCGAAACCTCTGCGCTGTTGGGGAATCCTAAACTTTTGGCGGGATCATTTAAGGTTACACGTTCGCTGAGTGGTACTTTGTATGTTGAAAAGGGTGAGTTGGAAGTAAATTTGTCGGCTAACCCTGCTAATGGCGGGTCTGTATCTGGAAGTGGTGCATATAAAATAGGCGACAGTGTGTCTTATACTGCTGTACCTGCTGCTGGGTGGAAGTTTACTGGTTGGGCTTCGTTGCCAGGCTCTCTGACCGATGCCTCTGGCACTTTGCCTAATTTGCAGAATAGTGTAAAGGCTGTAGCCAATTTTACTAAGGAAGCTTATGATGTCACTATAGGAACGGGTGTTGGTGGCGTGTCTAATGTGGCGCCTGGTGTTTATTCACATGCCTATAATGATAAGATACAATTAGACGCAACTCCTACTTGGGCGGATACGTGGGGTGCTCCTAGATACAGATGGGATAAGTGGCTTGTAGGTTCTTCAACTGAATCAGAAAAATCTTGGACTTACACCGTGACTGCAGCTATAACTATTGCTCCTAAATTTGTGCGACAGTACAAGTTTCAGTTTGTGGAAGCAGTAAATCCAGCGATGGGGGATGCCACATCGGCATTACCTGATGGTATCTATGATACTGGTACAAAAATAACTCTATCGGCGACACCAAAAGATAGTGGCAATCCAGCCAAGCCGTATGGGTTTAGACGGTGGGAGGTGAGCAAGGATGGCATTACTTGGAGTTCGCTTGGTGCTGGGCAGGCTACTTTTGAATATACGCTAACTGACGATTCTAAAATACGTGCTGTATTTACCGATGTGTATACTCTTGAGGTGCTTGTAATGGATGAAACTTCGGCCGTAATAGCATCCAACCCAGTAGATATTTCTGGAGTATCGTTGGGCGTGTCAACTCATAGTGTAAATGAAGAGATAAAGTTTGATGTTTCGCCTAAGGCTGGGTGGGTATTTGTGCGCGTTGATGGCATTCCCGTCGAGTCTAAAAATAGTGACTTGCGCTTGTCAGGTGGTTCTGTGAAATCTAATTTGCTCAAGGATACGGTCGTTCAACTTATTTTAAAGCCTCGCCCACTTGTAGCATATTGGAATGATAATGTTAATACCAACAATGGGGCTAAGTATCCTGTGCCCAAAGTAACCGTTAATGGTGCCTCTTTCGCATCTGCAAAAGCGCTTGGTGGTATAACTGATGCATATATGACTGCTACTTTACAGTCTGTGAATGTTACTACATCGAGTGTTTCCAGCGGCGGTGCTTACCAAGGTCCTGCTACCTATGTCCAAGGTGCTGGCGAAGGTTCGCATGGGTGGTGGGTAGGTAACTATTATTATGACACTTACGTCTACACCTATTATGGCGCTCGCTCAGCCAATGTTGTGATCTTAGATGCTGATACGGGTGAGGCTTTGGTCCCTGTTCCATATCTTTCTCGTAAGACTGTGGGCGAGTCTTACGCTTCTGTGGGTAAAGTGATGGGGACAGCCATTGGCAGTGAAGGTGTGGTGCCCAGCTCGTATTCTTATCCAAATTATTATTCTAGTTATTCCATTTTATCACCCTTGCTTATAGACTTAGACGGTGATGGCTTGCCAAATCTACTAGCGGGCATGCAGTGGGGTAAAACGGATGGGCGCAAGGTGGCAACCAACAGCCTGCGAAAGTTTAAAATGGACGGAAAGAATGCTTTGCTTTGGGAGTGGGTTGGAGGTAAGGATGGATTACTGGTATGGAATCCTGAGCACAAGCGCGTTATGGATGTGACTGGGGGTGATCTTTTTGGAAATGTCTCCTTTGGGAAGAGTTGGGAGAATGGTTACAAGGCGTTGGCTAGCTTGGATGCTAATCTTGATGGCGTGCTTTCCGCAGTGGAGTTGGATGATATATATGTCTGGCAGGATAAAAATTCTGATGCCGTAGTACAGGAGGGTGAGTTGCGTCCTTCTAAGGATTATGGCATAGAATATCTTGCCGTTTCTCCTGACCTTGATGCAGATGAAAATGCTTCTGTGGTAGGCGGTGCGCAACTGACTAGGGCTGGCGAGCAAGTGGCGATAACTACCTGGGATTGGATAAGTTATGGTGGGCTGCCTATAGACTCCAAGCTTGTTAAGGAGAATTTTTTGAATAGTATAAGCGAATATACTATAACAAGCTCTGGAAAGCTAAATGGTGCTAGCTTGGGGTTTGCTCCGACAATAACTGGTTTGGGTGTGTTCTGGTGTGTTCCTCCCAATGAATTTTCTGATGTTTCCAATAAGTTTGTAGTTGTGGGCGACAAAGTAAGTTGGAGTGGCATTATTGTTATTGGCACGAAACCTAGTTTGGTATCCTGCACTGCAACTATAGTGGGCGAAGAGTTGAAAGGTGAGGCACTTTTTGAGTCTGGCGAGAAGGAGACTTGGAGTGGTAAACTAAAGAACGGGGTGGCAGTTAATGAGTTGTCTAAGTTGGACAAGTAATATTTAATTATGTAGTATAAAATCGCTTGTGTTGCCTTGTAATGGCATCGGGATCCACTATGGTAATCACTGTTTTCTAGCCCACTCCTTGGTATCCTTTAGTTGCATTTTGTATTGTAGCAGGTTTTTGCCTTGATATAATTCATCGCTCCGATGAGTGCCTTGTTGATTGGCATTGTTTCAGACAATTCAGGCTGTAGATCTTGCAGCTCTTGTTTTGCTAAAGTATAATTTAGGGTTTTGCCTTCAAGGATAGTTGTTTTAGTCTTTTCGACTTCTTTGGATTCGGGCATTTTTGAGCATTTGTTCCATCTTACGGTACCTGTCTTATCTTTGGTGGTACCATAGGGGAAAATACGGCATATTGATGGTCGGAGCGCATAGGCTCCACATCTTCCTTTAAGGTTGGTGAGCTGGTGTGGTTGAAAGAAGGGACATAGTGTGCCTTTTGTGGTTATTCCTTGGCTTATGGCTAGTTCAGCTAGCGGTAGCATTTCAACTGGCATTGCTTCGATGTCGGGCGAGTGACAACATGCACCACAACCAGTTGGGCAGTGTAAGTTTGTTTCTTGTACGATTTGGTCAACTCTGGATGAAATATCTTCTAGTACTGCTTGGACATCCTTAATCAAATTTTGGGGCACAAAATTTGTTTGATTTTCGCTGTTGATATGGTATGATTTGGCATGGCAAATTACTTGTATGCGGCTATGGACGGTCCTGAACCTAGGGAAACATTTGAGCTTTCACATCCAATATCACAAAAGCCGTATACTAAGCATCCGATAAGTGGAGTTCCGATTCGTAAAGTGGTAACAGCGCCAAATCTAAGTTGCGGCAAGTCGGTAAAATCAGCGCATGCTTCTAGTTGCGGATGTTGCAGAACTTAAATTTATGAATCCTATTTTAAACACTAGAACATTGGACAGGGCCGAAGCTGTGGCTTCATCTGATACCTTTAACACCGCCGGGGTTGTGCAGAAGTCAGTATTTCTACTATTTCTTTTAGTAGCTTCGGCAATGGTATGCGCTCATGCCACTTTAGGCTTTATACCTGCTATTGCTGGTGGTATAGTTGCCTTTGTAGTTGTACTAGTAGTGATGTTCAAACCCACGCTCTCGCCGTATCTTGCTCCAGTGTACGCTATTGCTGAGGGTGCTATTGTTGGTGTTATTTCCGCTGCATATGCCGACGCATTTAACGGTATTATCCTGCAGGCCCTGTTATTTACGTTTGGAACATTAGCTGCGATGCTTGGCCTCTACCAATCAAGGATAATAGTGGTTACTGCCAAGCTCAGGAGTATAATCTTTGCAGCGACTGTTGGTATTGCAGTATCGTATTTTGTAGCCTTTATAGCGAGTCTGTTTGGTTTTAATATCTCCTTCTTATACGGCAATGGGCCGTTGAGTATTGGTATTAGCGTAGTTATTTGTATTGTAGCAGCTATGAACTTCCTACTGGATTTTGATACCATTGAACGGGCGAATGCAAATAGAGCCCCTAAATATTTTGAGTGGGTTGCCTCCCTTGGATTACTAATTACTACCGTGTGGTTATATCTGGAGATATTAAGGCTGCTTGGTAAGCTTAACCAGAATAAGTGATTAAATTTCGGTTAACTGCCAACGCTGCTGTGCAGTTATTTTATGCGAACACTCATGCAGGAGTTCATCTGTACATATTCCTGAAAAGAGATCCTCATACCTAGTTTGTAGCTCGTTGACTGTCTGACCAAGAAGTTTTGAATCTGCTTTTGCGCACTTTAAGGCTAACTTTCTGCGTAGGAGATTGCCCTTCTTAAGCTCTAGGAAGGATCTATCAATAGCCTTTTGTATGGTTGTTCGCTGCTTTTTGGTGAATACCTTTTTTGGCTTGGCAGTTATTGTGTGCATGCACTACTTTTTAACTCGGATTCTTTCTAGTGGAATTCCTTTAAATGTTAGCTCAACTCCATCTTCGTCCTCGGAATAGTAAGCCGGTATAAATATTGCATCAAGGTTGCCATAAAGCAGCCAGTACATTTTTTGCTCGTCGGGTGCTAGTGCTTCGACTTTTTTCTTTAGCTCTTCAAATTTCTCGTTATATTGTGCCTGGGCTTTTTCTTGTTCCACCTGTTGGCGAAGAGCTTTGTCAGTTGCCACTTGTTCCACCATGCTCTTGCCGTCTGTAATTAGCCCGTCTACCAAGTATTGACCTTCTGTTCCGTATTCTGCCTGTAGTTTTTCTAATTCCTCTAGGCTGTGCGCGCTTAGTGGCGTTCTTCTAAGTGTTCCATTGGATTTAATAGGGTGAAACTTGATTTTCATAACTCGTTAGTATTCTGGCCAGTGTGTTAATTTTTGAGCTCCACATTCTGGGCATTGTTCGGTTGTTTTGGCTGGCAAGAACTTATAGTTGCACTGTTCACATTGGACATATAACCTGTCAGTTCCCAAAGTGAGGATACGATTATCTATGGTTTTCCAGATTTGGTTGGTTAGTACAGCTAGGAGCTTGAACCAGTTCATGCTTTTCTATATTTTCTTTTGGCGGCGCATGCAATTATTATTGTACCTAGTATGGCGAGTCCGACCGTTGATGGTTCTGGTACAGTGCCTAGGAGGGTGACAGTCAGCGTGTCACCGGTCCCAATGCTCATTTCTGGGCTGAATCCACTAAGGTAGTCGTTAAAAGGAAAGGTGTAGACGTCTGTGAAAGTGGACGCGAATGCTGCGGCCCATTGGTTGTAGTATGGATTGTCTGTTTGTGCGTTGCCAAATGCGTTGTTGTAACTCAGCGTCATCCATTGCTCACTAGTTAGGTCTCCAATTGTTCCCAAGCTTGATGTTGCGTTACTGTTAATAAACCCAAAGTTATAGCCTGCCAAAAGGTCTCTTGTGATGGCTGAAAAGACATCGTTATCTCCGGTATTGCCAGTTTTTGTGGTGCTGTCTGGGCCGTACACCACCTGGTAGTTGTTTAGTACTGCAGAATAGATAGATTGGCTAAGGTCGCTGGCGCTGCCAGTCCAAGTTATGGTATAGTCGTCAACCACAGAGGCTGTCCCTGTCATTGTCAGCGTTGTTCCGCCTACCCAGGTAACCGCTGATCCTGTATACGTCTGTGTTGCTATAGGGCCAGTTTCTGATCCGTGCCCGCTATACGCATTAGATAGGTTAATTGGCTTTGCTCCCGTATCAAACGATGCTGTGATAAATGCTGTAAAGTCTGGGTATGGTACTTGCGATGTTGCTCCATTATCTGGGCTTATAACTCGTGCCGTTCCTTGGGAATCACTGACAACAACAGCACTATTATTTCCAGATAGTGCGGTAAGTGTTGGCGCCAGGTTTGCCAAAGCCGCTTGGCTGCTCGGTGCTCCGCGTGTTGCCCCGTCTGATGCTCTAGTCATCTGTATTGGAACGGAGTAATAGTTGATATATGTAATATCGGGGTTTATGGATGATGTGCTGCCTCCGCCTAGCTCGATATAGTTATAGCGTGTCGTGTCTGAGGTGACCGCACCATTGGGGTTGGTTGAGTATAAGGTGGGTTGGCTGAACGCTGCAATAGGGAAAGGGGCTGTTCCAGATTGCACTGGTGATTGCCCAGATGATCCCATGGTCGTAATTGCTTGGTTGCTGAAAAAGATATTCCCAGCCCAATTTTCTCCCATGGTTATTGTATTGCCGATGGCTGAAAGCTGGTATGATGTGCCGCTTACCAATGTGGTTGATCCTGCCATTGCTGACAGGAGTGGGCCATTGGGAGTTGTGCTGCTAAATCCATTTGTTTCCCATGTGCTGATGGCGTTTTGAGATTGGATAAATGTGACCCATGGGTCAGTGATATCCTGATTCTGATTTACGATGTTTAGTGTGATATCGGCCTGAGCCATATGCCCTATGGAGATTGCTAGTAAGAGAAGGAGTTTTTTCATTTTGGATTGTATTGGGTTGTGCTTGGTTTGGCAAGTTTATTTGTTTTGAGCTGTCGGTGCTTTGTACTGTGTGATTAGCGGATACTTGGCCAACTCCCTCCAAGAAGAGAATGTTGGTAGATGTGGGTATATTAGTCTGGCCATGTTTTCTATTCTTTTGGGGTTTTTATGCGCAAGGTTGATAGCTTGCATATATTTGTGTGGCTCTGCATCCTTTTCGAGGCAGGCACAGGCAATATGAATGAGGTAATCCGTGGCCATAGTTTTGGCGCGTGACATTTGTGATGGGAAGGTTGGTATTTCTTCCCTATTCCATAGATACATAACTGGATCTTTGGTCGCGACCAGTAGCCCACATTCCGCTGGCACCCCAGCACCTGGTAGTGCTGCGTACCATAGTTCTTCCCTCAGCTTCCAGTTTTTTTCGCTAACCATTGGGTCTGGGTCTGTATTGTCCCAGTAAGGGAGTGGGCGTGCGTTGGAGTGCGCTTTAAAAAAGTTAGTGCAAAAACGAGAGTCGTTGTGTAGCATAGCTAGGCATTTACCCTTTGCAAAAAGAACGGTAAATTCCAACTGATAATCATCCCGCAAGCATCTGTACGGGCTCTTTTTTAAACCGTTTTCCACCTCAGCACAAGCTATGCCCGCTGCATGGTCGACATAGGGGTTTTCGATAATTACTGGTGCTATTTTTAGCCCCAGTGTTTTCCATGCTACTTGTTTATCTACGAAACTGATGGCTCTGCGTGCGATTTCTGCGCTCATTCTTGCGCTGCAGTTACGCTCGAATTTCTCTTGTATCCTGCTCTTCCATTTAAATAATCCTGACAGTGTGGTAACTGGTAGGAGGTAGCCGGAATAAACTTTAAAACTCATGTGTTTGTGTTTTCGGCTATTCGACCCAAGTTCCGTTATACGTACATCCTCCGCAGACTGGGTGTTTATCGCGGTTGCCGGCAAGGTGTAATTTTCTGAGACCCTTTAGAACTTTGCCCTCGTTTATTTCCTTTAATGTTTGAGTATTCAGATCCCCAAGGATAAGCCTGCGCTGGTCGGCATCAAAGCAGCAGGCTCCCACTCGACCGTCATAGTAAACTTGGAATTCCCCCCAAAGTGCCCGGCATGGTTGGTTGCAGTGAGGTCTGCTGTGTACCTTGCTGACGGGTCCTATTTCTTTGGCTATATTTTCTTTGCTCATGCCGCCAACTCTAGGCCATAGTTCGCCGGTTAGAATTGAATCTGCCCCTTCTTTTCTCCAAAATCTTATCAGGTCCTTTATTTCCTTTTTGCCAATCCATTTGGTTTGTACGCAGGAAATCGTAATTGGAGGCTGGTTGCCGTTTTGTTTTCGACGCTCAAAAAATGCTAATATATTCTTATAGGATACGTCGCGCTTTAATGGCGCCATAACCTTTTCGTACGCCTCCTTAGCAAAGCCGTTTACCGAAAACCAAACTCCTTGCAACCCTCCCATGGCGAATAGCTTGTCGATTTTTTCCTGTGTGAGTAGCGACCCGTTTGATATAAATCCATAGGTCATTCCTTTGCTTCTAAGGTATTCTATTCTTTCAAAGAATTTTGGATCCATAAAGGGCTCGCCGTACACACTGAGTGTTACTCCCTGGATATTATTTACTACGCAGTCATCAATGATCTTTTTGAATAGCTCCATGGACATGGTGCCGTTCATCTTATTATACCCGTGAGCACACATAACGCAGCGTGCATTGCATGTCAAAGTGGTTTCGATACTTAGTGATGGGACTTTTCCTCCTATTTGTTGGTCCAACGCCATTGCCTTGGACATTATCCATTTTTTGTATGGTGTGCTGGATGTGACAATTGGCCTTGTTATAACCCATTTGGCTATATTTCTAAGGAATGGGCTTTTGGATATTAGTTTTCGTATGGCGCGCATAGGTTTTCTCCAAATTTATGTTTTTGCCTGCTTGACCTATGTGCTAGAATGTTATTTATGCACGTAATGCTTAAAAGTGCCTCGAACAATGAAAAAATATTTAGTGTGTTGTGTGGTCTGCGCAACACTAACCAACGTAGTAGCAACCGACAAAACTTGGGATGGTAGTGGCATAAACAATAAGTGGGCCTCTGCTGCAAACTGGGACGCGGATACCCTTCCGGCAGCTGGAGATGTATTGTTTTTCGGTGGTGCCACGCAACTTTCCAATAGTAATAACCTTGCGGCCAATACAGCCTTTAACGGCATTAACTTCAATGTAGGAGCTGGTTCCTTTGTTCTTTCTACAAATGCCATAAATCTGGCTGGTAATATAACGAATAATAGCCTCAATTTGCAGACCATAAGTCTTTCTGTGGCGTTACAACAAGATGTTGTGATAACTACTGGAGCGGGCATAACATTATCAGGGGTTGTCAGTGGTGCTCACTCGATAACAAAAGTTGGTTCAGGTGTCCTGACGCTTGGCGGCAATAATTTGTTTACTGGACTTATTCTATCGGAAGGTACTATTAATAATACGTCGTCTAATAGTGGAGTTTTAGGGAATGGTAATCTAACGATGTCGAATAATACGAGAATAGTAAACTCTGCGAATGCCTTGTTTGTATCTGTCGTGCCGAGTGGCTCAGGCAATGTCCAGATAGAAAATGGGGGGACTGTGACATTTGAGGTTCAGAGTGCTGGTGCTCGAGCTTCGACTGGCGGTAACAATTTTGTGGGTAATGGTACATATGGCAATGGGGTGACCATTGTTAAGGCTGGCTTGGGTACTTTGAATATAAACCAAGGTAATAACCTTTTTGGCGGTACTGTTGCTAATACCTATAGGGTTGATGCTGGCTTGCTGGAATTTAGTAGCGATGTACGTCTTGGAAATCCAAACAACAAACTGGTTCTTAATGGCGGCGGTCTGTATATCGCTGATAGCACCACGCTTGGTGGCAGTAGGGCATTGATACTTCAGGGCCCTAATGGCATTATCAATGTTAATACGGCTAAAACTTTCAGCATCAATGCATCTGGGCAGATTTCTGGTACTGGCGGGCTGAATAAGACTGGAGGCGGGCAATTAACCATTGGAGCTCCGCAGTCATATACTGGTGGCACCTTTGTTACTTCTGGTACACTATTACTTTCTGGTACAGGTAGCGTTACTGGGCCGGTGACAGTAGCTTCTGGTGCTACTCTCTCAAGTCCTGGTATTTTTTCGAATGATCTTACTCTAAATGGTGGTGCTACACTTGGTGGTGCTGGGTCTTTTCGACCGGTTGAGCTCTCCATAATTGGTGATGTTTCTGGCGGTTCATTTAGCGCAGTTGGGTTAGGGTCTACAAGTTTTGTCAAGGATGGGGATTTGACTCTTACGTTGGGTAATATGGAGGTTGGCGTATATTCGTTGTTTAGTGGTGGTTTACTCAGTGGGCAATTCGGTTCCGTAGTTGTCAATGGGTTTACGTTAAACCCGCTAGGTGGTGGTAATTTTGGAGGCCAATCTGGGCAATTTCTTTATACCTTTGCTAATAATACGAGCACGTTATCCGTTGTGCCCGAAGATCCAGCATGGGCATTACTGGCTTTTTCCGGTACAATAGTTATGATTTTGCGGAGGCGGAGGATAATCCGCTAGCTATTCGGCTAAAGATGCCACAAACATTCCAGGTCCGGCTTTTGCCTTACAGAAGGAGTTATGCGTAAAATTGGACTATGGCTAGCTGTACATTTTGGCTATTAACTATTATACTGTGGTATGTCTCTAATCGTTGCAAATATGAAGAAGGCTAAGGAAATAATGTCTGATCCTAATGCAGTCTACATTGGTCGAACTAACAATAGTGAGCTTCACTACGGTAACCCTTTTACCCATATACCTTCTGTAAAGGGTATTCATGTCAGATCGCGTGGCGAGGCAATAGGCAGATACCAATCTTGGCTGGCTGGTATTACAGATGTTGATGTTGAACCTCGTCGGCGCGATTGGATTATCAAGAATTTAGATCGGTTAAGGAACAAAATTGCTGTTTGTTGGTGCGCTCCAGCCCTGTGCCATGGTAATGCGTTGGGCGATATGCTTGATCACAAGCAGTTATCAATTGGACTTGCTGGGTCGGACCTTGGTTTGTCTGAGAGCGCTGACATGATAACCCATGGTGAGGTGTTAATTGGGAAGTATACGCGTTTGGGATACAGAATAAAATTGGTAGGTGTTGGAGATACGCATGGTCGTATAGCGGCTTCCTTGTTTAATAATGGGTTAGCATCGCAGTTAGACTTGCAACTTTCAAGCAGCAGTAATGTTTGGTTAGATAATGAAGTGAAGTTGGCCGTAGCTGGCGGTGCGAATGTTGTAGATTTGACCCCTAGTCTAAATACTGATGTTCTCTGCGTAATGTCTGGCAGTGAGTTATCTCAACATGAAGAGAACGTGGTGCAATCTTATGACCTCCTAAAGCATGGTTTAAAGTCCATATATAATAGTGTTTGTTTGGATACAGTTACTGGGCAGTTTACCTGGTGTGAGTCCAAAAAACCAATCGATGTACAAGGGGAAATGTCGTTGGGGTTATTTTAAAAGCCGTTTATTACTCCTTACCGGAAAGATTTGGAGGGGGCAGTTCCACAGTTTACGAAAAGACGGGATGGCATATTGGGAGTCAGCTACTATTGCGCCAGTATATGATTCTGCTGGTATCCTCATAAACTACATATGTGTTAAAGATACTGTTACCGAAGGGAAGTGTAGCGGCGAACAATTGTGACAAGCGAGAAGCAATTAGGATTTAACGCAGAGCTATGGATTCTGTTGGATGCGTACTTTGAGTAGTCCTTAGAGGTAACTAGGTTGGTTGTATATATTCCACGTTGTAATAATCTGTATAAGTGCTTGGTATGCAATTGGGCGGTCCTCGTCAGGGAAATTGAATGGTGTGCACTCTGCCTCTAGTGCTGTTATTGCAGCCAATAGCATTTTTGCGGTTGCTGGGGTAGTGTTTCTACAGGATACGATAAATGCTTCGTCGTCAGCATTTGGTGGTGTTCCTCCACCTTCGTAATCCTGAAACGAACAGTCAAATATAACATCTCCGTTAGTTGCTAACATTATCCAATCGTCGGAAGTGGTGCTTCTGCCTTTTTTAATATGCCAAGGTCCTTGGGTTGCTTTAGTACCCAACTCTATGATGTTCTGGCACCATTCTTTAAGTTTATGGACTTGAATTTTTTCTTGGTTAGTCATATATTTGTGTTATATCCTGATGGTGGTTTGAAATTTACTTTTTAATTTGGTGTTTTTCTTGACACTTTGTGTGTGGAGTATTAAAATACTAACATGAAGACTTATCTAACTATATTATTGTCAGTTGCAACTGCGTCTCTATCTATGGCACAAATTGAGGTTACATCAGATGGGTCTCATTACCTTAATCTGCGCGGGAATGGCTCTGCTAATCCATCCGTTGTGGCTGGCGATTCGAATGACTCGCTAACTCAGATGGCCGGTCAAAATTACAGTGTAGCTTATCCGAATGTGACAAGCACCAGTGTGAATCTGGGGAATAATGAAACTGGGGTGGATTATATTCCGCTGCCAGCTTCTGGCGGCTCAAGTTCTGGCGGATACTCTGGTTCAACAGGTTCTAGCGGGTACTCTGGTTCAACTGGCTCCAATGTAGTAAGTCAGGGGTTGGGGGCTGTTAATTCAGGATATAATGCGGCCGGCAGTATTGCAAATGGCAACTACGTTGGTGGTATATCAAGTGCGGCTAATGGTGTTAATAGCCTGACTGGCGGTAGCCTTACACCTGTTCTTGGTGCCGCCAATTCTGGATACGGTGCATATAACAGTTTTACGAACGGGGACTATGTTGGTGGTGCTATGAATACGATAAGTGCCATTGATAGTCTTACCGGTGGTGGTGCAAGCAACCTAATAGGTTCTGGCATTAATTCTGCTGTAGGATCTCTTACTGGTGGTGCTACAGGCGCAGCAAGTGGGGCCACAGGAGCGGCAGGTGGAGCAACTGGTGCTGCTGGTGGTGCTGCTGGTGGTAGCAGTGGCGGTGCAGCAGGCGGGGGTGGCGCGGCTGTTATGGATATAGGTGGGATTATTCAAGGAGTGCTGCAAAATATGCAACTCAACAATCAGACGAATCTTTTGGGGCAGAGCTTGGGTGTGCTTAATAATGTGTTGAACGTGAATACACAAGACATGCAAACAACCAAGGCTATTAACACTAATATCGGTACTACGCAGGGCTTTAGGGATAATAATTCTGGGCTTCTTGGTAGTCTGCAAAACACAGTTGGCGGTATACTTGGCGGGTCTGGATCAGGCTCAGGCTCGGGCTCCGGTTCAGGTTCTGGGGTATCGAGTGGTATGTCTAACGTCATGGGTGCGGCTGGTCAAGTTGGAGGCTTCTTGAGTCAGCAGTCTAATAGCTTGTTTGACTTGGTGGGTGGGCTTAAGAGCATATATGGTTCTGCACAGAATTTCGGCAGTGACCCAGTTGGTTCTTCCTTAGATATCTTGAATACCTTGTTTGGCGGAAGTGCTAGTAACAGGCTTTCTAGTATGTCTTCCCAAGATATGGCTAGAGCTGGCATTGCAGTACCTGGCGCGATGGCTTCGCAGTATAACACAAGCATGCTACAGAGTGCTCCAGCTCAGGTGCAGTCGTATAATTCTCATTTGGCTAGGATCAGATCGCTTCAGCAGGCTGCGGCCAATGCTAAGAACCTAAATGAGCAGCAAGCTTTTACTGCTCAGATTCAGGCTGAATCTGCAGCTCTGCAAAATGAAGCCAATGCCCAGCAGGCGACCGCTGGTGCTGCACAGGCAGCTAATGCTCAGCTTATGCAGCGGTTGGAAATGCAGCGTAGGAATGAGAATGCCTCGAGTGCGTTAAATGCCTTGTAAGTTGCTTTTTCCCTTGTAAATGCTTTATGCTTTAGCATGACAAATGAGGAATGGCTTAAGCCTGGTGCCTTTGAGCATTCGCCCCTGCATGCGGCTACGCGCATCGGCGACTTGCGTGGTTTGCCTTTAGACCTCTTGTACGCAAATTTAGGCTTGCAGCAGGAGGCGGGCATGTCACCAATGCATTATCTAGCAAAGCTTGGATTGTTAGATCAAATTCCGCCTGAACATTTCACGTCTGATCTTTTAGACCTGCCTTCGATTGAGGGTAAGACTCCATTGCATATACTTGCAGAGTGCGGGTACTTGCATCATGTGCCAGAGCATTTATTGACTTTGAATTCGCTTTCTAGACCAGACAACTATGGTGAAACATGCTTTCATAGGGCTGCCAGAGCTGGGCATCTGACGCAGTTTCCTGATGCTGTGCTTACTGAAGCAAATATGTTATTACCTGATAATAATGGCAATACTCCGCTACATCGTGCGGTGTTTACTTTGGATGTTGATAGCTACCCTAGGTCAATATTAACAGAGAGAAATCTTATGGTGCCAAACAAGGATGGGAAGACGCCACTGCATGTGGCATGTGGCTTTACTACATCTGATGAGTTCTTGTTAAGTGCCTTTCCTGAAGATGTATTTACACCGGCTTCGTTACTTGTGCGAGATAGGCTTGGGGAAACCCCCCTGCATTTGCTGTGTAAGACTAAGTTGGGCCATAGGTTTTGTGATTTGTTAGGATCGCTATTATCTCCAGAGGACTTTTTGGTGCGCGATTCCTCAGGTATAACACCCATGCATTATGCGGCAAAGCATATGCTTTTGTCCTCACTACCAAAGCGAATTAGACCGAAAGAGTCCTTACTGGCAAAAGATGATAATGGGTGTACTCCTTTGCATTTGTTTTTTGCGAATAAGGAGTTGCATCCAGATAATTGTGGGTTGGTTAACTCGCTAATTGATCCTGCGTATTTATTGGTTAGGGATAGGTCCGGAGTTACTCCGCTACACCATGCTGCTATGTATGGTCACCTCGTTGTATTTCCCACAGCGAGTGTAACAGAAAGGGCTTTGTTGGTTAAAGATGATGCTGGCCGCACCCCACTACATGAGGCTGCAGTACGTGGGCACGGTGGGATGGTGCCAAGCGAGATATTGGAGACAAATATTCTTGTTGCTGACAAGCGCGGCATTACAGTGCTTCATGAGGTGGCTAGGTGCGGTCAAATTCGTAGTGTGCCGCGTGAGCTGTTGACTCATGCTGCCTTGTTGGAGCCTGACAAACAAGGCCATTGCGTGCTTGATGTAATAAGTAAGCGAGGCGACATAAATAAGATTTATGGTGTTGATTTGCCAGATACTTACGGTGGCAGATCCTGCGAAGGGATGGTTGGATCATTCTGGTGGCAGAAAATTCAGTTGCATATGTTGGTTGTTAAAAATAAAAGTGGCCTTGTAGAGCAGGATAATTCGCCTGATATGGATATTTTCTAAAAGATGTCTAGCTCGCTGATTTCAGTAGTCTTTAGGTCTTCTTTGCCTTTAAGTACTGCCTGATTCTTTTGCCACCATTCGTCGCCGGTGGTTAGCCTGCATCTTTCGTCCAATTCAAGGCCTAGTAATAGGTCTAATTTCTTTTCGGCTTTGATGTTTTCAAGAACATTGTGAATTTTTGGGCTTGCTGACTTATTTATGGTTTGATACAGGTGTACTTGACTTGTAAGTAATAGGTCGCTTGTAAACACTTCTGGTGGTAATTGCTCTGCAGCGTCATATACTAGTGCGAATCTAACTATATCGGCAGCTAGACATGGGTTTTGTTGGAATGCTTTGATGATTGCTTCCTGTGGAATTTCGGATAGTGTCTTATATTCGGCCGCCGTATGCAGCGGGGTTCTTCTATTAATGTTGCTTACTGCCAAAAGATTTTCTGGCGTTAACGCTTTTATTGGTATTGCTTCGAACCCTCCTATTTGTGCAACTTCGGTGATAATATTGAGATGTAGAGAGTTGTTCTCTGCTACTCTATCGGGCGTCAGAAGGTCCGTGGCATTAGGAATCAAATGTAGGAGTTGTTTTCTTGCGGCTATTTGCAGCACGGAATCTAAAGCTCGATTTTTTTGAAGTACTGCTTCTTTTGTGAGAAATTCTGATGGTATATGGTGTAGGACGCGGCTTGCAGCGGCAAAGTGTATTACAGTGTTCTTATTGTAATCTAAAGCCATGACATTTTCTTTGGTCATAAACCTTTTTGGCACTTTATCCAAAAGCAGCTTATTTGCACAGGAGTGCAATAGTACGCCTGTACGTATTAGTTTGTCTAGGGCAGCGAATAATTTCTTGGTGCTTTCACCGCCTTCTGCGAGGAGCAATTTGTGCTCTTTGTTTGAGGTGACATTCCATAGGGCTCCACATAGGTGCTTTATCTCTTCCTGGGTCATTGGCTGTTACGTGGTTAAAAGATGTCTATTTCGTTTGATTCTTGTGGTTTCGAGTCCAAAGTTTTTATGGCGTGCTGCTTCGCATAATACGTGTCTAACAACAGCTGGCCTTTCGTTCCCAAATGTTGTTCGAGAGTTACAGTCTGTAGTGGCTTGTCGTATTTTTGTCCAATGAGGAAAAGCTGGTCTGGGTTGGCCCCTGCTGAGACGCAGTATTCAAGTATTGGGAAGCCACTGTTAGTGAGTTTTTCTGGAGCAATACTTGATGTGGTATAGTTAAACAGTTCCTGCACACCAATTTTTTCGATTAGTATTTCTGTAGCTTCCTCTAGTACCTGGGGTGGTTGACTGTATTCTAAGAGTGGTTTGAGGATTGCTTGAAGATTGGTTATATCTGCTCGTTTTAGGAGCTTGAAATAGTTCGGTTTAACCTTATTTTCAGATGCTTTAAGGTATGCCGTTAACGTAGCTTCATCGGTAGAGACACTTGAGTTGGCCAAAACATAATCTAGGATGGGGTCCTTGGTCACAGCTGCCGTGATGCCATTTGTGGTTATTTCACCTCCGAGCTTTAGGAATGTCTGAATGTGGCCGATTTTGCCAGTGGCTATAATTGTTGGGCATATTTCCTCGGTCTGAGAACCCCAGCCATCACTTGGAATTGTGGAGTTAATTGTAGCCTTATCAAGTTTTAGGGCGGTTGCTATCTGGAGAAATCCGTGCATACTTTTTTTGGAGGCTTCCTTTAAGAAGTTTGTCTCTATGACGGCCTTATTCATGTCTAATGCTCCTAGGAGTTTAGCGTGGCTCTTTATCCACTGGAGTCCTAGATTTGGGGTATCTACATGCTGTAGTACTGCTTTGATAGCTATGCCAGCCTTTATTTCCTTGCCGTGTGGCCCTTCCAGTATTCGACTCCATTTAGGGCTTGTGCAGATAATATCAGCTTCTTGAATATCGTAAGTTGACTCTTGTAGTTCCTTGCCTGTCTTGTGCCAGTTTGAATTTGGCATGTCTAACTCTGCTATCAGATCTGGTCTATCCGCCCACGCAAGCTTTTCTGCCTTTAGTTCGTGACCTTCTCGGGCTACTATCTTCGGAATTAGGGCTTTGATGTCGTCTAAGTCTAGGCCTTGTTCTGCTAGTCTGGTAACATGATATACTGATATTTCTATGTCGTGACTTGCTATTAGCTTGGCTATTTTAAACTCCTCTTCGTTTACAGTGCGCCTATCAAAAAGTCCCATTGTTAGTGTCGAAAAGTCTAATTTTTGCCCAACTATATCTGGGTGATGCTCGAGTAGCGCCTCGAATATAGCTGCATTTTTGATGCTGGCCATTGTGTCGTTTGCCTTATCAATTGGACATTGATTGGCTAGAACTTTAAAATAGTCTACTTCATTGCCCCATGCATTTTGGTTTGACAGGGCGTTATGAAGGAATTGGTCGCTTAGAGCTTCGGGCGATCTGCCCTCTTTGTTTCCCACGCCTATATTTTTTAGGTTTATCTCGTCTCCAAGTACTATTTTTGTCCAAGTTGGAGAATAGAAGCTGGCTACGATAAGGTCGAAATTTTCCCTGTTAACGCCTATAGTATTGCGTTCTTTAAGGTGCTTCAATCCTCTTATGACAGTAGGCTCTAGATTAGTGTTTTCAGTGTCTTTGTTTCTTCTGGCGTTTTCCATTTGGGATCTGATCCTATACGTTAGTGCTTTGATGCTATCAGCAGGAAGTGGTGTGGCGCTGTCTATATCCAATAGGTATTGTATGTTTTCTAGGCTTGGCTCGCCAGCGTACAGGAGATTTGATAGGTGTTTGGTGCCGAACTTTTCTAACCATTGGGGCAGGTGCTGGCTTCCTGCTACGTAACCGTAAAAGTGTGTCAGCTTGCTGGTGGATTCTTCGACGTCACCATATCCTTTGGCTATTAGAGTTTGTATGGCGAAGCTGGCAAGCTGCGCGTTTTCCTTTTGCTTGGCGTAATCTGGGTCTTTCCTATCAAGGTGTTGCGAGAATGCCATGAGCTCTGCCAAGCTGGATGATGTCCAATTTATTTCAAATTCTTTTCTGTCCTCTCTCTCTGGCACGATTAAGAGTGCACTATTGGTAATGCTTTTGAACTCGCTGTATTCGGGGACGTCTTGAACCAGTTGATTAATCTTTGCCCACTGGTCAGTCGTTGTTTTTAGCTTTACACATGTCCTAGAAAGCTCAATTACGGCAGTTAGTTTAGGTGGGATTTCCATACCTGATAGTATTAGTTATAGCTAGGCTGAGTCAAGGAGTCAAAACATGTCCATTTCGAATGTTTGGTTTACTTCCTCTGTTTTATTGTGTATGGTACAGTTCGCATTCCATAACTCCGCACCAACTATTGGTTCGAAAGTGCCTGGCCATTTTCTGTGCATTAAACAGTCTACTCTTTCCTGTGCTATTAGGTGGTGGAGGGCTGTCTGCCCTTTAACGTCTGGTACCGCATATAGCTCTAGATCTAACTCTGGTAATTTGACTCCAGCCTGGGCTGCTGAGTTGACCAGATTATTTCCTTGGAAGTTGACAGCTCCGAATATTTTGGAATTGATTAGGGCTGGCGGAAGTGTGCAGAGACTGTTGGACTCCAAAGCTGTTTCTAGTGGCGATAATGACTCTCTGTACCCATCACGGATGCCAAGTCTTAGTAACCCGTTTGGGGATAGTAATAGTTCATCTGGGACTTGGTCTAGATTGCCATTTGTAGCGGCAAAGCTTAAGAAGTTTTGAGAAAAGTCTGATTTTGATAGAGCCTCTTTTAGTACTTGAGTCGGTACTTGGTCTAAATGGCGGCAAGCTGCGGCATATACTAACGGGGTGAAAATATGCGCGCCTTTGGAGTTTAGATTTCTTGCATTAAGTGTTTGTGGCGGGAGCTGATCTAAGTGGCCTCCTATGGCCGCGTAATGGAACACATTGCGGCCGCTGGAATCTGGGTGTTGCAGTGTTTTGCCTGCTAGGTTACCGCGACCTATTCTGTCTAGGTAGCCTTTGAAAGCTAGTAGATGAATCGTACTACAGGTTTGCGTGCTTTGGCTAGTAATGAATCGGGCATTAATATCTCCGATCTTAAGCTGCTCTGGAACTATTCCACATAGGTATATGTGGCGTTCTGAGAAATGAGGAAGGTATTCAGGTTTGTCTGCCAAAATAGCAGCATGCAGTACGGCAAGCCCCCTACGGTCCTTTTCGAACATATGTTCAAGTATGCTGTCATAGGGGACAAATCGGTTATTTTCTATTGCTGCTACAACGGTGTCGGCGGATGACTGAACCATGTTTTTATGCTAGCACATCAGCGTGTTACTATGCAACTAGAAAAGGTCTATCTCGGTGGTGTCGGCAACGTTGTTTAGCCCTTTTTGTTGTTGCTTGATTGCTTCGTTTGTAGCCCACCATTCCTCCCCCAATACGGATTTGTAGCTTTCTGGCACATCAAGTCCGAAGAATACGTCGTGGTTTCCTCTAGCAGCTGTGATTGCTACCTTAAATATTGGCGTTACTTCTATTTTTCTTTGACTTCCTTCCCAGGCAACCCTTAGACAAACTTGGTTAAGTGCGTGCTGCAGTACATCCTTTGGCAGACAATTTGTTTGCCCTGAAGTTATTATATCTAGAATTACCGGATCAAGCTCTGGCTTTTGAGGGAATAAGTCTTTGACTATCGCCTCGTTTGGTAGCTGTGCCAGCTGTCCTGATGCAACGATATTCGAGAAGTTTGTAGTCGGGCACTTGGCAAGTAAAACTTGTGGTGTGAGAACTTTAACTGGTATCTTAGCTGTGTTTTTTGCTATCACTGCGTGGCTTAGAGGTGTGCTGTCGTCGCTATTCTTGATTACCCAATCTTCTGGGCTTAGCAGGTTATTGGGTATGATGTTGATTTCCTTTGAGCCTGCCAGTAGGCTTAAGGTACTCTTAGTTTTTGGGTTTTTTGAGTCGTATACATGATCGGAGAATAGGAGTAGTTCTCTTGTGATAAATTGTTTTGGCATATCTGAGAATTTCTCGTGCTTTGCAAGAGTGTGGCCCACTTTATTTGTATTGCAGTCCTTTAGTACTGTGATTGGTATTTCGTGGATTTGCCCTTTTGTGGCGACTAGTGTAATGACTTGCTCGCCATACCCTGGTTTAGCTGCCAATGTCCGTGCAGTTAGGGCCTTTTTTGGTACCAGGTCGAACAGACCCCAGGTAACGGCTACGTATAGCGGTGTGGCACCTTGATTGTTTGTGGTTAGCATGTTGCCCTCTGTTATTAGTGCTGGATTTGCTTTGCTCATTTCCCCTGTCCGGGCTAAATAATGTAGCGCCGTGTCGCCATTGCCGTCCTGTGCACAAATTACGTAATCTTGTAAGGAGTCCTTTGGAATGTAATCAAACAACCCCGCCTGAATTATTGCATTTATTACTGATACCTTTGGTTGCAATCTTGGCTTCTTTGGCAATGATTCTTTTTCTATTCTAGTATGACAAGACGTTAAGATTTGTGGGCTAAGTAGATATTTGGGTGTTTTGCGCCCCAACTTTTCTAGCATGGCTAGGAAATGGTTTGGTTTGGTTGGATACGTCTGGTGGAAGCATTTGGCTATTTCCTCTTCTATGGTTGCTGGCGGTACATGCATTTGTGCCAAACGAACCTTCTGTTCGGTAGTTATATATTCCCAAGCTGGGCCGGCCACTTTTTCCCAGTTCCTGAACTTTTTTTGCATTTCTAAGCGTAATAATATCGGTTTGCTTTTGTCAACCTTATTGCGTCAGGTTTTGTGGTGGATAAACGGCTTGAAAGGTGGGCAGAAGTGGCATGGGTATAAAGAAGGTTTCTTGGTCTCTGGTGTAGCGTGCGCTTTTGCCGTCCATAATGTACCTCCACTGATCTTGTGTTTTGGCGAATTGGTCCCATTGCGCTATGAGCGCCGCGCAGTTATTCTGCTGGCTAATATAACTATTTAGGTCGACATACTCGTTTACTACTATTGGTGCGCTGCCGGGGAGCGTGACCATTACGATTCCTGTTCCAGCATATTGTTGGACTTCCAGAGCAAGTTTTTGCTTTAAATCGGTAGTGGATTTGATAAGGTTTGCTGTCGCGTTGCGAAATAGTGGTAACGCTTCGCTGGCAAAATTGGTTTGTATAAATTCGGCTTCACTTTGCGTTATAGCATCTCCAGTGTTTAGCTTTGCTACTAATCCGTTGTAGATAAAGGTGTTGTAGTACTTATTATACGCGAATAGACCGGCGCCGATTATGCATATAATGAGGAGTATGGTAGTTATTGATCTTTCCTGCTTAGAAGCTATTTTTTTCGGCTTGACCTTTAATACTAGTTTCTCTTTTGCCTCTTCTTTTCTGGTCTTCTCAATAAAGTTGACGCGGATTAACGCTATGTTTCCGGCCTCATTGCGTTGGACCCCATAAGTAATTTCGCTTCTTTCTACTTCTGATTTGGCGACGCACCCAAAAGGTATTACATTATAGTGAGGTGGTTGTTCTGTGCGATCACAGTTTATGCTGTACCAAGGTTCTGTAACTCGAACTACTTTGTCCGATAGTCTTTTTATACCCTTTACTGATATGTCATCTCTGAAGTGCTTGGCATCGTAAATGCCTGCATGTTTTGATTCGGTAGTGATTACGCCCTTGTCTTCGGCGGCTAGTGGTTTCAGCTCTATGGCAGATGTTCCTTTTTTGGTGGCAATCAGTGACCTGACTACACCATCGGAGAGTGCTTTGGCGGTAACCTCCCAAGTTCCAGGCTCTACATTTCTAAATGTGACGCCATTGCGACTTGCTTTGTGGCCTGGGTCTATGACCAGGGCCTGTGTTCCCATTTCAAATTCTAAGCTCATTGTCGGTTTGTGTAAAGCCTCGGATAGATAGGATTTCTTTGCCCATACGTTCTAGTTCGGTTTTTGTTGTACCTCCTATTAGGTTTTTTCCCGAAATATATTCCAATGCTTCTTGTTTGCTGGTGGCTGTTTCTACAATAGTATCCTTTCCTGACTCTATTTCGTGTTTTGCTTCCCCAAGCCCGAGTCCTGGTTTTAGGGCCCTAAGGAATTTGATGAGTTCGATTTTGTTTCTTTTGTTTTTTGTGTCGGAACTTATGTACACCTCAACGGACTCGTCGTCGAGTGTTGCAGGCATTACCCCTGCTGGACACGCTTCTGTAGTATCTTCGTAACTAGCTGTGTACGAGCGGCTCTTTATACTTGAAGGATCGTCGGCTAACTCTACTTTGAGATCTGTTGCATCTGGCAGACCAAGTGCCTTTTTAAGCAGGGTGACAAGTTCGGCTTGGCTGATGGTGATTAGCATGTCTTTTTGTTTTGCTAACCTGGCTTATGGTAGATCAGTCGATATTTCTACTACCAGCTCTTCCTCAAAGTCCATAAGCTTTGCTGCATGTTTGGCTGAGAATTTGCTGTCGTAAAAAATAGGTTTTATCTTTTCTGGGGTTTCCAGTGCTACTGTGGCTGTGCCGTCTAATCCCACTAATTTGGTTTTGGCGGCGTTTTTTATTACGAATAGGGGTTTCTGACTTACAGTCATATTACTTTAATCTCTTTGGTGTGCATATTGATATTGTACTCTTTTGTTGTCAGCTTGTTACTTCTTATTTGCTTTCTTCTATCCCTGATCTTTGTATAGGGTTTCGTTTTGGGAGCTCCACACTTTTGGATTCGAAGGTCTTGTTATCTCGGTTATAAACTATATCAAATAAGGCTACCGCTTTGATTAAATACCACGCGTAGTCTTTGTTTATAATTTTTGTCTGGGAAGCATAGCCGATAGCTGCCGCCGGCGTAGGATGCTCTATTGTGTGCCTTTGCCTTTCAAGGTATTGGTTTAGTAGTGGGACAACTATGCGTAGTTCAATTGCCGTATCAATAAATTCTTGGTTGGCGAAGCATTCTAATTTGCTGTCCCAGGTTACATTTGCCATTTTGAACATGGGTGCGCTGTTAAGTATTTCCTGTGAGGTTTTTGGTGTTCCGTCTCTTATTGCAGCACAGTAAACTTGATTGGCTAGTTTGGCAGCCTGCCAATACTGCGCCTGCTTGATTTGGTCTGCGCCATCCTGCTCGGTTTGATCTGCCTCTGCTTGATATTTTAATGCGGGCATTCTGAGCTGTTGCGTGCCAGTGAAGTCAGTGCTCATGGCCTGTGCGAGAAGTACTAGTCCAATTAATATATGCATTCTGCTTGTATTTTTCTGTTTGGCAGATATTTGGACTTATCAGATATCCAGATTGTGAGCTTTGATTTTTTTGGACTTGTATTGCTTATATTTCTCGGAAAATATCTTGAAGGCTTCGCCTACTACATCGTGGAGGCTTTGGTATGTAAAAAAGCGAGGCATTTTATCGCCTAATATTTTTTGGATTTCTTCCCAAGCTGCTTCGTGTTTCTTTTGATCTGCAGGTTGTAATTTTACTTCTGTGGCTTTATGCAGTCCCTTTATTAATTCCTCTGCTAAAAGTTTATACGCGCATTCTAGTTCGATGATATCTGGCGCTATAGCCCTGCATGTGGAACTGGAGTTTGGTTGGATATGTACCAGATAAAAGCCATTGCTCCATCCACGATGCTCAAACTTAGCTGAAATTGGGACAAACTTTGTACCTTGCTTGGTATATAATACCTCTGTGTTAAGAACTTTGTCCTTTGCCATTCATTTATGTTTTACATAAATGAGCTTCGGATTAGTCTTCTTTTTTGCTAGCTCTAACTAAAACAGGGTGAGCTGCAATTAGTCCAGCAAATATGAATGTTGCCGTAAGCAGACCTCTTTGAAAATCAGTTACATGCATTGATAGAATGTTAGGGATTTGAAAGAAGTAGAGTGCTCCGATTAAGCATACTAATGCAATAATGATTCTTGAAATGCTGTCGGACTTGCTGTCTGGTGATTTGTTTGCTGGTTTCTCTGGATTTTCTTGTGGCATATTGTAATTATAGCACAACTACCTTGCGCGTAACATTCTTTTACGAATTATTTTGTGACTACTCAACGTCTGGCTGTTCCAAGACATTCATACCGATTTCTATGGCTTTACCTGCTGCTCCCGCTGGCGGGTTCCATATGGCTAGTATATTTAAGCCTCCTTGAATGTAGCGTATTAGCTTTTTGCCGAGTTGCTGCATATATGGAGGTTCTTTTGCCCTTCCTATTTGTGCGGCAAGAGATGTTGCACTTTTAGCTATTGGCTGTGTAAATTTAGTTGGTGCGTGCGTATAGAAGTAGGCGCCCACATCGATAAGCGTACTTTGTATCTCGTCATACTGCTTTTGGGGGAGTTTGCCGATGCTGTGCCTCCACCATTCTTCGAAGGTCTTTTCTTTTTTATCCAGTGGTTTTGTAACTTGTAGTGCGGCATCCAAACGCATTAGCCCTTGGTGCATTCGAGTTACTATGCCTAGACCGGAATCTTTTCGACCTGTTGCTATCCATAAGTTGCTGGTTGCTTCTGCTAATATTTGAAACTGAGCGCGCTGTAAAGGTGCACTCTTTGGGTGCGCTTTGTTGTATGGCTGAGATCTAGACGCTATTAGGTGAACAGATTGACGCTGAATGGGGTCGGAACGCATTGCGTCCTTTGGAAGCTCTTCTTGGACCCGTTTTGCAAACTCCCCGAGTTCATCTCTAAGTGCAGACGTTCTTCCTATGCATGATTTTGTATCTGCTAGCCACAGTTCGTCCTCTTTGGACTTTCTGTCTATGGTGTATTTTTTTAAGCTTTCGACGGTTTCCATACTCCATTATAATGAAGTGAGACTAGCAATACAATGGACCCAGCAATAATATTAACTAAAGATGAGTTTACAGAACTGAGCAAGGATGCTCCCATAGCAAAATGGTTGGACGAGAAGGAAGTAATTCATTTTAAAGCTCATAAACTGGAGGAGGCTTTCGGTATTGTGGTTATTAATGATATGATTCCTTTTGCAACCACTGCGCTGGGCAGGTTGTTTTGGGGTATGTACGTGGAGGCTCAAGATAAACTATGAAGATAAATAATTCGTTTTATGGGATTTTAAGTGGCGTATTAGGTATTTTTGGGTTGGGGCAGAGCACATATAATTCTTCGCCGATGGTGGTTAAAGACTATGCAGTTAAGCCCTATGTGGCAAACGAATACAATTACTCGGCTGTTAAAGTAACGCCTTATGAGGCAAAGCCATACAATATAGCTCCGTATGGTAGTACTCCTCAGAAGGATCCTGCTAAGGAGACAAAAAAGGCAGAGAAGGAAAAGGCCAAACAGGACAAGCTACAAAAAAAGAAGGATGAGAAGGCAAAGAAAGATCAGATTAAGCAGAATAAGCAGAATAAGAAAGGGAGCAAAACGATAATCTATTGATACAGGTTGTGCTGTACAATGTAGGTGGCTACGGCCGGTCCTGTGAGCCTTTCGATGTTCTTACCTTGCCTTATATCGTTTCTGATGTCCGTGCTGCTTAGATTGTCAAATTCTGCATCCAGTTGTGTAGTAATTATATCGGTTCTGACATTAACTGTGTATTTTTCCCTTCCGAAAACAATGAATTCTACGCTGTTTTTCCACTCTGGGAATTTGGCCCAAGTGTCCAGAGCATTATATTGATCTGCGCCTATTATAATGGCGATTTTTGAAGCTTCATACTTAGCCCTGATGTCTTGAATGGTAAGGTATGTGTAGGATCTAGCTGCTCTTTCAAGTTCTAATGTGTCAACGGTGACATTGCTAAAACCCTGCAGCAAGAGCTGTAACATGGCCAGTCGGTCCGTTGGGTTAGTCGGAGCTGTTTCTTTATGCGGGGATTGAAATGCTGGTATGACGAGGAGTCGGTCAACGTGTTTTGTGGCTTCCCGTATAATGCTATAGTGTCCTAGATGGGGCGGATCAAAGGTTCCCCCGTATATTGCTATATTCATTTGTTGCGCCAGCTCCTCGCACATGTTATAGCATCGTACTCGCTATCGTTATCTGTGGTTTTCCCGTCAACTAAGACAAATAGCCCAACAATTGTTGGTTTGGGTAGTGAGTATTTCCAGAAGTTCTTAGGCAGGGCGTGATCGCGCACTGCGTGAAGCCCTAATACGACCGAGGCAGATCTACTAACACCTGCTGCGCAATGGACAATGCAGAATTTTGCTTGGAAGTGAGTATCGACGAAATTGAGTATACTCTCAACTTGGGTATCCGACATTGGGTATAGTGTATTGCCGTTTTCTAATGTTAGGGCTGTTTCTACATCCGAAGCTTGAATAACAAGGGTAGGGCAGCTGATATGCTCAAGTTTGGCTTTTTCCCCATGTTCTTCCTGTATGGATATCAGTATGCTATCCGGAGGGAGGTCTTTTGCTTCCTCTATGGCGTATACTGGTACGTTAAGGAGCTGCACGTTACTCTTCTTCTTCTTTATTGATGTTGGCAAGGATGTCCACCAAATCATCTATGGCTGCTGGGTTCGCATCCACTAATCCGGTTTTTTTCCAGACCGTAATGATCTTAGATCGGGTACCATGCAGGGCTTTAATCTTATCTCCGGCCTTGAATGACATGCTGCCTGCACGCTGCTGTTTGCCGCATCGGTAATCCACCTTTTTATCGTCTTCTACCTTTGGAATGTAGTCAAATCGCTCAATTGCGAGACGAATTTTAGGCAATACGTCGAGAGCTACTGTATACTGAAAGTGCTTTTTATCCATACTTTTATGTTTTGAAGTAGGTTATTCTTGACCTTGTGGAAGTGCGCAGGAAATGCCTAGCTGGGTTAGCAGGTCGCGTGTAATTTGACCTGTTACTGGGAGATTATTTTTTGCTTGATAGCTTTCAATGGCGGCAACTACTGATTGGCTGTTTCCATCTATTTCTCCCTGGTAATACCCTAGGTTAGCCAGCTGAATTTGTATGGCTGTTTCAATCGGATATGTCGCATAAGATGGATAGTTGATGTATGTTGGGTCGGTGTACACACCCCAACCTGCAAATGCTCCAACTGGCGCTATATATGTAGCGTCTGGTATAAGGTTGACTTGATTATAATAGCCGTTGTTATAATAATACCCTGTTCTATACCCGTTAAACTCGACTGGTTCATTACCTACTTTCGTAGCTGTTATGCCGGCAGAATTGCCGTTGGGCCCTGTCACATTGACGTTGGCTCTTTGTACGTCCCCTACTCTGTTGTAGTCGCCATCGACTTGCGCGCCTGCATTTCCGTTATAGTTGCGTTCTCCATAGTTATAGTTGCGTTCTCCATAGTTATAGTTGTTGTATCCTATATTGCTATCAGTAAAGGCGCCATAGTTATTTCTATTGAGAGAGCTCTCGTCTGTGCGCTCAGTAAATCCGCCTTCTGAGAACCCACGTCCTCCGCCACCCCCACCACGCCCTGCTTGCGCTGGAATACCGCTGGCGATTAATGCTACAATAACAAGTGTTCTCATGATGTTTTTATGTTGCTAGTTAAAATAATTCTATGGCATCTGTGCTTGATTGCATACTATTTTTCATGTTGCTCTTTGTATTTAACAGGTCTTGGTTTGTTTTCCACCATTCTGCCCCAAATACCTCCTTAAATTGACTGGGGATATGGATGCCAAGGAATTGATTTCTAACTTCTGGGTTTGCACCGCATTCGTATACTGTTACTTGTGCTTCGCCAAACTCGCGGACTGGTACTTTGTTAATCAGGTACTTTTCGGTTAATAATCTTTGTGGTAGTTGGCATAAATTTCCAGCCATGGCTGCTACGTGCCATACAGTTCTTTTGTCAAAGGCGTGTGCTTCCTGCCCTAAGTTTTCTTCCGTTAGCATGTCTTCTGGAATTTGATCTAGGTGCCCGTGACCTGCGGCTAGATGGAACGATGGGCAGGAAAAGAACCTGTGCTGGTCTAATTGCTCTCCGCATAACGATTGCCGTAAAATCTCGGTAGGCACCTGTGTTAGATGTCCTGCAATTGCTAATTCAGATAGTGGTGTTAATGTTGAGAAGTCGCCTATTAGTAGATTGTGGGGAGTGATCCACTCACTTGGAATTTTAGTTAGATAACCTATCGCGCATGCAACGTGAAATCCTGTCCTCCCGTGCCCCCCTTTAGCTCTCATGTTTCTCTCTGTCATGGCCCTGCTGGGAATTTTTTCTGGTTGGTGTATCATGTAGTCCATCAGCAGCGTGTTTTCTTCTGAACCAATATAGCACCAAGGGTTATGTATTCTTGTGAGGTTTACCACTAGCCTTTTCCAGCCTGCTATTGATGCAATATCTGTCTCTGCTAAGAATTTAGCGAATATTTTGAATTCCTCACTAATGGTCATTGTAGGTCCTGCCTTTCACAATATTTATGTTTTGCCTTCCTCTTTGTCGAAGGTGTATACTATTGTGTGGAAACTTTTGATTTGGCTGGTTGGTTATCTGAGCAGGATCCTGCTGTGCGTGTTGTTTACACTGCCGCACGAGAGGGTCGACTTGAGCGTGTACCTGCTGGGTTATTGACGCCGGACAATATGTTATTTTGTGATCCTGATGGTGAATCAGCATTTTTGTGGGCTGCTTTAAATAAGCAGCTTGACTTGGTGCCTGAATCTTTGATAACGGCAAAGAATTTAAAGATGGAAAATGTAAATGGTGTTTCCAACTTTAAAACTTTGCTGGATTTTCAGAATCCTGAACAAATTCCAAAGTGTATTCTTTACTCTCGATCCTTTCTTACCGAGAAAGATAGTACTGGAGGAACTGCGTTGCATGCCTTGGCGATTAATGGATTTTTATCTGTATTGCCTGATGGGTGTATTGATGACTCTTCGTACCTTATTTGTGATGGGGGTGGTGTTAGCGTCTTACATGCCGCAATAAATGGCGGCTGTGTTGGCGTAATTCCTTTGCGGCTTTTAACTTTGAAAAACATTACCGCTCGCAGCAAGAATGGTAATGCTGCTATTCACTCTTTGGCAAATGCAGGTAATTTCGATCCTGTTAGGCCTGTTTTGACAAGGAAATCTTTGCTTATGCGTGGGTGTGGTGGATATACTCCTCTTCATTGTGCTGCCCGAAGTAAGCATTTAGATCAGTTGCTGGACTGGGTAATACCAGCAGATTTTTTGGTGAGGGATGCTGCTGGTATTACCCCTTTACACCTTGCTATTGGGGCAGGAGATGCACGGCTGCTTCCTAAAGAGCTTCTAGGGGATAGCTTGCTTATTCCTAGTGTTAATGGCGTGTCTCCCCTGTATCTAGCTGCGGCTGGTGGCCATTTATCCACTTTGCCATGTGATATTTGCACGTACTCCAATTTGATTACTACCAGGGATAATCTAGGCAATAATGCTATGCATGGAGCTGCTCTGGGTGCTGCGCTTATGGAATTCCCAAGGGAATTAATAACAGTGCAGACAATGTTGGAGAAGAACCTAGCAGGTAAGACTGTGTTGGACTGTGCTTGCAACGAGGATAAGTCCCAAGTGCCGCTTGGTTTAGATTTTCCTGAGGAGTTTCGAGACAAGCTTGGTGAACGCTGGTGGGGGAAGAACCAGCAGATTTTGGCTACTAAGGGCACGCTTCAAATACCTGATGCTGGACCTGAAATAGATTTGTTTTAGAATATTTCTATTTCTGATGGTTGGCTTTCGGCTTGTCAAGTACTGTGTATACCGTATAGCTCTTCTGCTTTTGCTGGAAACAAAATAGATTTGCAGGTTTTTGCAATATAATTGGCGAGCTCCGCTTTGTTGAATTTGGAAGATCCGACTTGCATACTTGAAACATATAAGTCGCATGGTAGCGCTGGACTTGTGGATACGCCTGTTGAAATTCGGTTAAATAGCTGGTGATTTATGAGGTAGGAAAATACGCTGTCTTTCCTGTGATCTCCGAGCCAGAACCAAAGTGTGGCTGGGTTAAACAGGTGCCCACGATGTATTGGGAATAGGGTTATACCGTCCATTGGTGATCGGCCCATCCAACCTTGCTGTATCCATATTTCTACAGGCGAGTACTGTGCTAAGACTAGGATAATGGCCCCCATGGTGATGGCCCCTTGCTCCGGAGATACGAACCAACAGTGGTCTGTATTGATTATAATGCGATAGGCGCCATCTCCCTTTCCACAAGCTGGTTCCTTTAATTCTTTCTTTTTTTGGAAGCATGGTTCTGGGTGCTCTTCGGCGATTGCACCGGCGCACCATATATCTGAATTTTCGACACTACACCACGTTTTCTTTTCTTGTAGTTCTGGCTCTATTTCTAGTACGAGTTCGGCTACTTGTTTGGCAACCTTTACCATTTCGATGTTGCGCGCTGAATTGCCGCTGTGTATGGTTTTGAAGCAGTCCCAGAGTTGGTTCCAGTCCCGATACCCAGTAGCGTCTTTATCTGGTTTTTTTGCTCTACATGCGGCTTCTAGTTCGGCAAAGCTTTCTACTAAGATCAGCGTGAAATCCTTGTATATGATGCCACCTGATTTATCGCGTAGAATGCTATTTGATATTCGCTTAATCATTCTTTTGCCCTGCTCTTAAATGTGCCGACTTTACGTACGGCAGCTGCCTTTGTGTCTGCTTCCATTTCTGCAAAAATGGTAGCTTCACAAACCTCCGCTGGATGTATACCTGCCTGCAACATGCTAGCACCATTGTAGCTTGCACGTGGGGTAACGTGGATGCGACTGGTGCTTTCTGTTGTAACAAACTTCCTGACTCCCTGTACATAGCGTGCCCACTTTTCACCGTCCTTTGGACAATTTCTGATGGCAATTTTTCTTTCCATGGCTTCGTCGTATTCGGCCTTGAATTTAATCCAGCGGTCTCTTGCAGCGGCATCTTGGCTGTTTCTTTTGAATCCGTCAAGTCCGCCTAATCCAAGGGTGTTGGCGGCAGCAAGAAACCTGACATCCTTGTGCTTTCTGACAAGGTTTCCGTCTGGAAACCTGTATTCGTCATTGCTTATAAGCGCATTAATTGAAACTAGCACGGCTGGATCGGTGACGTCGATTTCATCTAGAAATATTAGTCCGCCCACCATGAATGGCTTGTAGAGTAGTCCTTCTACGTAGATGCCAGCACCAGCGTTTTTGTATCCGAGTAGTTTTGATTCGGTAGTGGTTGGTCCCAGATATACAGGGTAAAAGTCCAATTTTAGGGCCTGCGAACATTGGTAGGCAAGGTGGTTTTTGCCGCTGCCGGGTGCGCCATAATACCATACTGGCACATTTGCGGCTACTCTGTGTACTAGTCCTGGTAGTTGCGCGTGTGCAATTTCGAATGATGTTTCATTTACTTCGATTGGTGCCCCTTTTGCCTTTGGTGGCTCGGTGATCTCGATGGTGTATTTTGATGGGCCAAAGAATTCTTTATTAATATCCTTCTTGATCTTGGCAAACCAAGTATTTAGTGCATCCTCTATACAATGCATTGGTAGTTTTAATGCTCCTGACTCCAATACCGCAGCCACCCTAGTATCTAGTGCTGCCATAAGCGCTTCTTTGCCGCTTACCTCCAAGTCCAGTTGCATAACATAGGTGCTAAGAACGCTGCGAATAGCATTGAACAGCACCTCGTTGGTCTCTACTGAAAATTCGTATTTCTTATCGAAGGACAATGAGACCTCGGTGGCTATTGCAGCATTGGCCCATGTTTTGAACTCTCTTTCTAGTCCCCTGTCAAGGACATCTGAAAGCAGGCTGTTCATTGGTGTACTGAGATGTGTATTTTTGGTCATGCCGGAAATTATGTTTTAAAGAACGCCTATCTTATGTTTGGTGTGAGTTTTCTTTATGATTGAGATTTGTATGACTTCTGGTGTTGGTGGTGTAGGGTTCTGCGCCTGTCCAGTTTGCGCCTTTTGTTCTCCCTTTTCTTTTATTTCGCCTATGACTGTTATGATGGTTGGGGTCGTATGCTTTTCTTTTGCTGTGCCGTTTGTACCTTGAGGGTGTTCTAGGTCATCTTCCAGAGGTTCTTCCTCACTGTCGTGCTGCAGTGGATTAAGTTTAAGATCCTTTTCTTCTCCTCCCAGAATAGTAATACATGTACCAATTGGTGCGCTTCCTGCATGCATGTTTTCGATCTTTTCTTTGAGCCCGCCTTTTGATTTTTTGGATTTCATGCCTTTTCCTTTGGGATAAATTTTATTCTGGCCGTAAATGTTATCATCTTTGGTTCTGTGCTTATTTTCCGGCTAACTACTGGTGTTGTTCCTTTTCTGACCCAGTTCTTTTTCTCGCTGTTGGGTTCCCACATGTCGCCTATCCACCCGCCCATTACATAGCTTTGCTTTAGGGCCTTTTCTACGTCCTCTGGATTTGGTGAGATACGCCAGCCTGCTGAGTATTTATAATCTGGTGGGAACTTTTCGTCCATCTCCTTGGATATTGCGCCAAGTTGTGGCTTTGATATAAGAAACGTTTGTGATGCTCCCATTGCAACATTATATATGTGGGATACTTGACCTGCTGAAATTTCCTCCATTTCAGCTGTTATCTCAGGCAATATCCTGTTTACAAAGTATTTAAATGCGGTTGGGTGCATCAAATTATGTTTTTGATCATATTGCTGCAACCTGCCTTTATGTGCTACACTCGATACATGAGGGAATTAATTTGCATTGTTGGGTTGCCTGGTGCTGGTAAGTCAGAGCTGGCTAAGTCTGTGGCCCAAACACTGACGTCCCAAAAACCTGATTTTCCCCTCCCAGATAAGTTTTATAATGGTTACTACTCCCCAATTTCATTGACCACTACGCATAAGGAGTGTCACGTTAGAGTAATAGATGACCCAAAAAATGGAATTGAAGAATTGGTTGATGCAATGCGTTCGCCACTTGCGGATGTGGTTATACTTGCTGATCCTCGGCTAACTGCGCCGGGTAGTATAAAGAAGGTATTGGAGTTAGTTGGCCCAAAGATAGCATCAAGCTGTATATTTTTTGAAAATGATGCTGTTCAATCGCTAAAAAACATAGAGCGTAGGGGTAATCGAGGTCCAAGTGTTCTAAAAACTGAGGTCCAGTCTTTCTCGAATAATTATAATGTGGAGTCATTGAAGAGAGTATCTGAGCAACTTGGTGCTAAAACTTTAATTCTGCCTACCTTTCATGCCCCTGTTATTGGGGTGCCAGAAGTTGATGCTGCTGTTGACGGACTTGGGGCATGTGGGCTTTCTTTGGAGTGCATGGTTGGTAAAAGTGGGCCAAAATATTCGGCGCCGTTTTTCCTAGTCTCAACTTTTGACTCGCATGGTATGGATGGTGGCGGATATAATAGTGATGCTACTTCGTATAAGAATACACCTACACCCGAACATGAGCGGTTTGGCGACTTTGATGCTCTTATTGAACTCTTAAACCCAGACATCTCATTTAAGGCCTATCGTGCTGTGAAGGCCGAATGTGTTAAGGAGGTTGAGTGGTCAACAAGTGGCTACTATGGAAATTATTCGCATATGCAAGCTAAATATGTTGATGTGAGGGACGTGGCAGCTTACATGCAGTCTATTGGAGTACTCACTAATAGAAATATCTTGCAAGAAACTGATGTAGATGTCTAGTTGCGCTTGGCCTTGCTAATGAGTTCGATTTTTCGGCCTGTGTTATAGGCGCTAATACTAGATTCCTTTAGTGCGGCGGCGATTTCGGTTTGGCCCTCTTTGGCCTGCTCTAGTCCATCAGCGGCGAGTTTGTTGGAAAGTGCCATAACAAATCGCATTAGTGCATTGTATTCCATTTCGCCGGCAAGCGTTCCTGCTTCTTCGGGGCTTACGTTGCAGAGGTTGGTTTTGTGATGCCTCATGCTTTTTTTGTTATAAAGTTTGTACCACATACACTAGTATAGCACCTTTTGTGTCCAATTACTAGTGTTGGTTAACTTACCAATTAATGGTGTACGTCTGGTCTGGGCTGCCTTGTCCTGTCCTGTAGATTTGGATGGTAAAGGTTGGGTTTGCTCCAGTTGATGTAAAGCCTAATTGTGACCTTATATCGGTTGAGCTCCATTGGTTGGCGGTGCCAGTAAACGTGCGTGTAGTGCTGCCATTTGCATTCCATGTGGCTCTTGTTGCTGTTGCTACTACGGTGTAAGGTACGTTGGCTGCCTGTTGGTTTTGGAACTGGGCTTGAACATCTCCTGTGGAACCTGCGCCACTTATGCTCCATGGGCCGCTACCTTTTCCGGAGTAGTTAGACTGGAATGGTTGGTAAACTATGCCTGCGGCGGTAAAGCTAGTGGAATTACTGATGTCCGTTGTGCCGAGTACTCTTTCGGCTTTAACATTGATGCTGAATGATGCCCCAACTGTTGGCGTAACATTTATTATTGGCTGTGCTTGGCTATTTGCACTCATTGTTCCTTGGAATACCACAGTTCTGGTACCACCGCTTGCGCTTGTGCTTGAGAAGGATAGATTCCCAGAGTTTTGAACGCCGTTGTAGGTTAGGGTATCAGGGAATGAGAATGTCAGATACACAGTTCCGGGTGCAGTGGTCCCAGAGTTAAGCTGCGCGGTTATCTGTTGTGTTTGATTTGCAATGTATGGTGAGGGGCCACCTACTGTTGCTGTTAAACTATTAAAGTAGTTTGCCGTAGCCTGTAATGACACACTATTTGCTGTTCCGGAGTTAACTGGTCCGGATAAGCTTCCTGCTATATTAAACGTGCCTGCTGTTGTGGCTGTGGCATTGGCAGTAATGCTGGTTTGACCGCTTGGCAATGTGCCGGACCATGTTAGTGTGTTTCCACTTACCGATGCGGTTCCGCTTGAAGCTGTAATGCTGCTCAGTGTAACTCCAGCTGGTATACTTGCTGTATATGTGACGCCCGGCATACTTGGCGATGGTGCAGCGTTGTTGTTCATTATCTGGATTGTTAGTCCTGATGCTTGTCCAACCTGTGTTTGAGAGAGGGAAAGCTGCATGTCTAGTGTTAGTGGTGTATAGTTTGGAACATCTATGCTTCTGTTTGCTACAAGTCCTCCAACTGCTGTATTCATGGTCAAGGTTGGTGTAAATGTTCCTGCTGCATTGCCCTGTACAGTAAATTCTGATTCCAAGTGTTCTCCTGCTTTGAGTGTGCCGGTCCAAGTAATGCTATTACTTGTGGCAGAAGCTTGAAAAAATGATCCTTGGTCGCCGGTCGCATTGCTGTATGTAAGTAGTCCGAGTCCGCTTGGTATTGCAACTACTAGTGATGTTACTGTGAGATCCGTCTGATTGGCATTGTATACCTCGACTCTGAGGTCTGTTGTGCCTCCTAGTTGTGCGACAACGCCCTGACCCCATAGATTTATTGAAGCTGAACCAATCGAAGGTGTCGGGTTAGGAGTAGGTGATGGTGTGGGCGTAGGGGACGGGGAGGGTGTCGGAGTGGCCGATGGAGTCCATGCAATACTGTAGGTTAAGTCTGGACTGGCTACACCCTGTCGATATATCTGAATTGTAAATGATGGGTCAGGTCCTGTCGAAGTAAATCCTAAGTCTGGGCCTAATTGGGTGTTGCTATACGGTGCTGCTACGCCTGAGACGGTATTGCCAGAATTCATTACGGCATTTACAGGAGTAATTACGACAGTGTATGGGACGCTGGTTTCATTTGGCGCATTTGAAAATTGGACATCCATTGTGCCATTAATTCCTACACTTGCTATCTGTGCGGGAGCACCCTGGCCGTAATATGCCGCACCAAATGCATTTGGTAGTGGAGTTGGGGTTGGCTCTGGAGTTGGTGTTGGGCTTGGTGTTGGGCTTGGTGTTGGTGATGGTGCGCTAGGATCAGGAGTTGGCGTAGGTACAGGGGTAGCTGTTGGTATTGGAGTTGCTGTAGGTGCTGGAGTAGTTGGTACTGGTGTTGGAGTAGGCGTGCTTTCGCTTGGGTCAGTTGCCGTTCTTTCCTCAATTGGTCCTGTTCCGTAACCGTATTGAAATTTATTATCCTTTAGGTTGAGAGGCAATTGCAGGCCGTTAACTGTCATTGTTAGCGGTGGTGCCGACATTATATACGGCAAGTCTTGGTAGATCTCAGGATGTGCTACCTGCAATGTCGCTAGGGCGCTTGTAAGGTCTGCTTTTGGGTTTCCACCAGCTGCAATATACCGCTGATATGCTCCGTTAAGTTTTTGCTCTTGTTGGGCGATAGATGATATCTGAGAGGCCAGCATTATCCTGTTGACGCTTAAAATAGCTAACCCTGATAGCGCGAGGATTATGCCGACGGCGCCTAATATTTCAATAATGGTAAAGGCGTTTGTCCTTTTGCTATTTTTACAGAACCTTTTCATTAACCTAGAATACTTTCGTAACTTGGTTTAGTCAAGAAAATTATTAGGATTTCTTATTTTGGACAAGCTCTCCTTCTTATGGGTGTTGCCAGTGCTGCAAAAGTATTACTGTGTTGTAATTAAGGCAGAGTTTGTGTTCTAAAAGCCTGATGGATTTTATATATTGGGGAACCAAACTAGTGCTATAAACATCAGTAATCATGTCTTCTGATACTTCTGGCAATAACATTTTTAGGTACCTAGCAATTAGGTTACCATCTTTAGCAAGTGGGTTTTCAGCAGTTCGCACCTCTTTTTCTAATTCTTCGATATTGGAGATATTTTTCTCAATTAGTGCCTTTACCCCGCCAAGGGTCTCTTCTTCTATGCTTAAATGTTCATCGGGACATAGTCTGGAGACCCGGGAGAAAAATGGTATAAGGTGTTTAAAATAGATGACGATGGCCTTTTTTGTAAGTTTGGCGTCGTTTAGCAGCTCGAGCAAGTTATCTTTTATGACTGTCTGTCTGTCGGTACTTGGCTCTCCGCGTATGGCATCAAAATACAGTGGGTAGCGTAATGGTGTCCTATGTGTTAGTCGTCCTTGGCATATCCACCCGTCTGTGGTGGTTTGTACCTTTTCTATGCAACACTGATCTAGAAACTCAGAGTCAAGTTTGAATGGCAGGCAAACATTGACCTTATCCCCAACGGCTGGTTGGAATGCTTGGTTTGGACCGAATAGCTTGACTGTCCCGTTCTTAGTATCTAAGATGTTGAATAGGAATGTCTGTTTCCAGCCTTCGGAGAATCCAAGAAATTGATTTGCTGAATCTAGTAATGCTTGGTTGGACATGTGTGTGGTAATTGGCGGGTAGCGTTCCCTATCCCAATGAGTATTTTGTTTATCGCGTAGCGATTTATTGTAGTCAGTGGCACTGATGTAGGTAACTATTGGTTATTTTCTTCGTTTAGGCAGAAGTCTGATAGGTTGATCAGGTCTGTTGAAGTATAGCACCATTATTACTAGCAGCCCATTGTATATACTCCAGCACATATTTATAATAAGAGCAGCTGGTGCCAATTTTTCGTAGTAAACGCTGTTTATGCCCCAGACTACGGCGGCTACAGAGATCATCACCATAAGCAATTGTGGCCAAAGGTATACAAGCGCAAGTGATTTCCCTCCTTTTTTGGGGGTGATGCTGAACGACCCTCTGTATCCGAGTAGTGCTAGGAGTGATGCCCTCATATATACTGGAAAAGAAATTGCACTAATGCACATTCCTATAAATATATCTCGGGCTCTATGATTTCTCCTTACAAGGCAGTAAACAAAACTTGCCATTGAGAATCCGAAAAATGGTATGAATAACGACATTATAACCCAAGGCTTTGCCATTGCGTGAGGGAATCCGAAAAATATGTAAAGAAGCGGGGCGGACCACATAATAAGCCACACCCATCCTATGCAGTAATATGTAGCTGAGCTAAAGTACTCAAACCATTCACTTAATTTTAGCCCTCTTGGATTGGTGATGATGGATTGGACAAAGTTTTTGAGTAATCCCACGCTTCCTAATGCCCATCTAAATTGTTGCTTGAAGTACCCGGCAAGATCTACTGGGCCCATACCAAATGCGCAGACATGTGGCGAGTAGACAGATGTCCAACCTGCCAAATGTAGCTTTAGCGATGTAGCAAAATCTTCAGTTACAGATTCCATATCCATACCTCCTACCTCGTATAATGCTTTAACTCTGAATATTACGTTTGTACCGCAGCACGGCATAATTCCCTGCGTGCCTTTGCCTTCGCAGATGTATTCGTAAAATATCGTCTGCTGCATAGCTGCACCATGTGCAACTCTATTGGTGTAGACGTTCGAATAATACTGTGGTGTCTGTATAAAGGCTAGGTTTTTGTCTGCTTCGAGCTGCTGAACTAACCCCTCTACGAAATCTGGCAGCGGGTTCATGTCCGCGTCGAAAATTGCATAATATGCGGCTTGCTCTTTGCCGAGGTCTTTTTGGTATTCTATGGTTTTGAAGCCTTCCTTTTTTTCTCCACACATGTTAAACAAAAAGTCATTTATAATACCCGCCTTTGCTCCGTGCCAGTTTCGTCTGAATATATTAATGCCGATACTCTCGCAAAGCTTATCCACTTTAGCACGGTAGGCGTCCATTTCCTGCATGTCTCCCTTGTCATACCTTGTGTCGTCTAGTAGGTATAGCTGTTTGTTTGGGTATGTAAGGTTTTTAAGGCATAGCATCGTGCTTTCAATAACTTCGAGTGGCTCCTTATATGAACATATCCCTATTGCTACAGGCGGGTAATACTCCAAGGTTGGTATTTCGCTTTTGTCGGTTATTTTTTCTTTAACTATTGTTCTGAAACTGTTGCCAAAGTAGTTAAAGGCTTGGACTGATAAAAAGCACTCACATAGTAATAGAAGTAGTAAATATGCCCCTTCCAGTGCGTCCTTTTCTGTCAGCATGGCAGACCAGATGCGAATGGCAAGATACGCCGTTGTGATTGTCAGCGTGGCGCAGAGTATTACTTTTACTGTGAGCTGTTCTTTATCTTTTCTCATTTAAAATTTGTATTCTGTAGATAGGTATGCGTTGCATCCGTTCCAAGCTTTTGATCTTTCCGTTAGTACTCCTGCCTCAATGATTAGATTTCTAACTGCCTCCCACCTTATGTGTGCGCCTGCTCCAAGCAGGAGATTGTCTGTTGTGTCGTAACTCACAAATACCTGTGCTCCGTATGATAATTCATTTTGTCCGGCAAATGCGTATGGTGCTAGATTTTGTTCCCAAGATAGTGCTGCTGTTGCTTGCAGATATTTTTTTGGTGTCCAGTAGGGGTATTTTACCTTTCCTTGGTTTGTTCCGTAAACTGTCTGGTGCTGGGTGTTGATGCCCAAAGCTGCTGCTGAGACCTTTAGTTCGCCTGGCTTCTTTATGATTGTTCCTTCCACTTTTGCCGTAGCTTCTGCCTGTAGATTATTGTCTGTGTATCTTAGCATTCTAGCGCCGACAGATGTGACAATGTAAGGGTTTACTTTGTATTTGGCGCTCGCTCTGATTACATCAACCTGTGTCCCTTGTGTGATATTCTGTTCGTTATGCACTACGTTTTCTCTGCCCAGTCCGGCGCCTAGCTCTAACTTGCTTGTAGCTTTCCATGCTGCATCCAGCCCAGCTGTTATATTTGATTTGGCGCTTGATTGGTTGTAGCCCATGGCGGTTATAAACCCACTGACGCTTAGGGCATTGTTTATGCGTAATAGTGCCTCAATTGTTCCTCCTTCTGCAGTATAGGTTGGGCCGCCCTTTGGGGCCATAATCCATCCTTTTGGCCCTGCGGTTAGTACTAGGTTCTTTGTTGCTTCCCATCTGTAGGCGGTATACCACGACCCTTGTACTATATTTGCCAACCTGCCTGGAGCATCTTCCGTGTCTAGTTGGAAAATCGATCTGATACTTGGGCGCCTAGAATCTTGTATTTCCTTTAGTGCTCCGGCAGCTGTTCTATCGGTTGGGTAGCTTTGAACTAGCAAGGTGTATGTCTCCTGTGCACCGGCGGTGTCATTGCTAGCACGCTGCGCTTCTGCCTTGCCGTAAAGTGCTGTTGCGTTGTTTGGTTCCATTTGGCGTAGTTGATTGAAGCACTTAATAGCCTTGGCGTGATCGCCTGCTCTTAGTGTTGAAATGCCTTTCATCTCCAACCATGCTGCCTTTTGACATTGGTATTTGCTAGCTAGTGACTTTATAGCTGCCTGAATCTTTGGATCTGATGATGTTTGGAGGGATTCGTAGAGCTCGTAAGGTGATTTCCCGCTTCCGGTGTTAGTAAGGCCTTTTGTCGCCAAAATCAGCAATGAGTCAACACTTGGACTAAATACTGGGTCCATTAGGTCGCCGGCTCTTCTTAGTCTATCTTCATTCATTAGAAGTCTGTAAGCGATTCTTCTTGGTTCGGCGTTTGTTGGTTCAAGATTAATGGCCTTTTGAAGTAGCTCTACCGCTTTTTTGGGCTGCCTGTCTATTTCTTCTACTCTTGCGGCAATCACGTATAGTTTTGATGCGCCCGGATTATTTTTTAGAGCTGTGTCTAGTATCTCGCGGGTAAGGGCGGTATCGCCTAGCTCGCTGGCTGCCTCGGCGCTGGTGGTGGCAATCCGCTCATTTGTAGGGTAGCGTTCAATGGCTTTTTTTAATGTTGGTATTGCCTCTCGAATCCGGTTAAATTCCCGCTTATTGGCCACGTAGGCTGTTAGCATGTCGCAGTTACCTTTTTGTATGATTCTTTCTTCCATTGCTGCCTCCATTTTTGGCAACTGTCCTGTAGCTTTTAGGCTTTCCAAATATACCCAAAAGTCGCCAGCGCTGAGTCGGTTGATGCCAAGTGCTTCAAAGGCGGTGGCGGCTTGCTTCTTTTCGCCTGCTCTGGTTAGCAGGAATGGTAGCTCCTTTTTGAGGGACTGATCTGGTTTTTCACGGAGTAGCTCTAGGTACAGGCTGGCTGCTTCTTTTTCCTTGCCTGCCACCTGGGCCATGGCTTTGGCTTGACCTTCTTTGGCTACGCGCAAGTCTATTTCGGCCTCCTTTGGGACGATGGAGTCCTGCCCAACTACGTAGTTTAGCGAGATTGCGCCTATTAGGATAATTCGCCTAATCATTTAGGTATCGCCTGTTCCCAAACCAGTATTGCTTCTTTATACTGTTTTGCCCAGCCAAGGACTTGTGCGAAGTGCCTAAGCAGCTGGGTATCGTTTGGTCTGGCCTTGACCAATTTTCGGTATTCATTTATGGCTGCAGTGTAGTTCTTTTGCCAAGCAAATACTTCGGCCAATCTAAACCTAATTGCTTGGTTTGAGCTCTCCTCGTTTAGGATTTGTTCGTATATTTCCTGTGCTATTTTGAAGTTTCCTTCTGTTTCCGCAATAGAGGCTATGATAAGCTTTCCCTGTGTTCCTAGCTTGTCAGCCGGTACAGCTTGAAGCAAGGCCTTCGCCTCTGCTAATTGGTTTTGGGCTGCCAAAATTTGAGCCAGCTCAATTTGTGCGGTATATAAGGTGGGATCTATAGCCAATAGTCTTCTATACTGGCTGATCGCTTCTTGTACTCGCGTGTCGCTGTTTAGCAGCCTGGCCATTTCCAGTCTTGCTTGCTCTTCGGTGATTGGGTTTTTGCCTATCTGATCGGTAATGGATTCGGCCTTTGCGCCGAATACTGCTCCAAGCAGAATGAGAAATATGGTGATATACTTCATTGTTTAGAGCTTGGAGATTCTTGATTTGTTCATCGTTCTTTCGGCATCTGCTTGTGCACTTGTAATTAGGGTTCTTGCATAGGTTATGCGTAGCATTTTGTCGGTTGGGTTTGCGGCTATTAACTCTTTATATATAAGCATTCCAGAGGCGATGTTCCCAGAGCGCATCATAGCTTCTGCTAGTAGTGGTCCGGTTACTTTGTCCGTTTTAAGATTGTGTTGGTTGCCTTCCTCGTCAGTGGTTTGTAGTTTTTGTAGTGTGGAAATAGCCTCGAGATACTTACCGGTGCTTATGAGCATGGCACTTTTTGTAGCCTGTGTGGCGTAATCTGTTTTTCCGCCTCCTTCTTCATACAGGCTTATAACGGATAATCCCATTTCTGCCTTTTGATCTTTCCAGAGTATTGTTGCATAGGTTTTGACTACAAGAAGATTCTGGGAGTTGTTGGCTATAGTGCCGTGAATGAGTGCTATAGCTGCGGGAATTTGTTTGGCCTTTTCCAACTTCAATGCTACTTTGCATGCTAGCTCTGGCTTGTTTCTAAGTGCCCAAACTAAATAATCAATGCGCTTGGTCACGTCTTCTATGTGTTGTTGGTCAAGCTTTGTACTAGCTTCTTTATAAGCTATATATTCTGGGTTTGTTGCTTTGAAGTAATAGCACGTACAGACGGCGACCGCTGCCAATATACCAAAAAACATCAACTCCTGACCCCGCTTTAAGATGGTCGCGATTCTTATGAACATTTTTACTTTTCCCAAGTATTTTCTTCGTAGTTCCAATGCCTATTATCGTAGACAGTGGCATTTAGCTCCAGACCTAGCACAGAGATTTGAGCATAAGCTCCAGCGTGATCCCTGTTGCGCGTCCATGAAACGTCGATTTGGAGCGCTCCCCCAAGTGATATGCAGGAGCTGATAATGTTCTGCTCGTCATGTAGGAATGGCTGAATGTTCCAATAACTCCAGTTTAGGTGTTTTGGGTGTGTGGCGGTGACTTCAACCTCCCAATATTTGTTTGGGGTTCTGGTCTTGCCATATTTAAGGAACAGGTGCATAGTTGTTAAAATATGTTTTCAGAAAAGGTCGATTTCTTGATGTTCCTGTTGTTGGATTAGTGCGCGTAGCGCTGCTTGCTCTGCTCTTATTTGCGCCAGCACTTCTTCATTTTTCTCTATCCAGGATTTTGGTAGGTAGTCGGGGTATTTTCCCATATCTGTACCTAGTATTTGGTTTAGATTGCTTTTGTCTTTGGCTATTTGTAGCGCGGACGTGGGGGTTTCCAGGTATCTTAAAACTGCGGGGCTGATGTATGTTGTTCCTAATGGTGGCGTTATGACGCATTGTTGCTTTAGTGCCCTTTCCGTTAGAAATTGCTTTGGTATCGTAGATAGTCCACTTGTTTGATCTTGGAGGGCTGCAAAGTGTAGTGCGGTCCAACCCGTGCTGTCTGGGGTGGTGAGTAGTGTTTCGGTAAAAAATTGGTTTGGAACCTTTTGCAGTCTGCTGTTTCTGGCTGCCGCGCAGATAATTGCTGGTGTAATGTTGATTCCCAGCTTTTCCGCGTATTCGCGCGATATATTGGGCAAGTTACCGTTTGCGGCTGCTACGTGGAGTATGGTTCTTCCTTTATTGTCCTCTTTGTTAATACTGGTTGCGTCTAGAAATTCAACGATATTTTCAAGTGACACAACCTTGGCTGTGCGGTGAAGTAAGTCGCTATTGTTAATAAGATTGTGGACGTACTTCTCTGCTTGCCGCTTGGTGTTACATGCTGACATTCCCTTTTTCTCGCCTTGCTTCATTCCTGCCCAAAGGGCGGCTGCTGTTTCCTTGCCTATTGTGTTACGCTTCATGACTTAAAAAAGGCTGATGGTTTGGTCTTCTTCGGTGGGTTTTAATTCCTGTTTTTCTAACTTGATTTCTTCGTTCTTTTTCCACCAATCTTCGCCGACGATGTGCCTGACTGATATTGGAAAATCTAGTCCTAGAAGCAAGTGCATCTCTGATGATCGGTTTATTGCGCGCGAAGCATAGTAGAGTGGTGTGGTTCCAGTGACGTTTGGTATAAGCATGTTGCTGACTGTAAGGACGCTTTGTGGTAATGTGTGCAGATCTCCTCTCTGGGCAGCAATATGTAGGATGGTGTCCTGTGTTCCGGTTGTAATTGGAATTTGTGCAATTTTTTCTATCACTTCGGTGCGTACATGCTTAAGTCCTCCATTTTCGGCTGCAATACCTGCGGCGGTGTACCCACTGGAGTCTTTTTGTAGAATATTTGTCTTGTTTATGGCGTCCAATGGTAGTTGACCTAGGGTCTTGTGTTTTGCTGCCCAATGAAGTGGGGTTTCCTTTTGGAAATTAGTGATATTGATGTTTTCTATCAGGAAGGACTCTTCGTATATGTTAAGTCTTCCGGTGGAGGCTGCAAGGTGCAGCAGTGTATCTCCGTTCTTTCCGGTTTGTTGGGTGAGTACCTGTTTTAGATGATCGTTCATTGTGCGCTTGCACAATTCTAGCAAATTATGGCTACCACTATCAACCTACTATCGATAATGTTCTTTAAGCAGGCGCCAACGATTGGAGTCTATCTCAATTTTACCGTCGTCTATTTTGACTAGGATATCTAGTGCCTCCTCTACACTTGGGTAGATGTATTTGTGTGGTATTGTCCCAAACATCCAGAGTGGTGCGCGCTTTTTGCCTCCCTCCATGATGAGAAATATCGGCTTCTTCATTCGGTTTGCGTTAAATATTTCCTCCCATGTTCCACATGTTGGGATATCCATATTCAGGTAGGCGACTATAAAATCTGAGCGATCAACGAGATTAAGGTCATACATGCGTATTTTGCGCATTCTTTTGGATACGGTATCGTAGTCTGCCTCTTCTAGTTTCTTTAACAGTTCGTCTCTGACTTCGTCTCCTTCTTCAACATCATGCATGAATGGTTTTTGATACGGATCAAAACATGTGATGCCTCTAGGTACGAGGTGTTCTTTTATGCGGTTCCTCCATTCGGTTCCGTCTGCATATTGCATTTGTCCTACTAGGTAGCAAGTTGTTCTGTTTAAGATTCCCATTATCTTTTTTTGTTGTCACTTAAAAGAGATCTTAAAACAGATCGATTTCTTTAGTTTGGGTCTCAGGCTGTGTTAGCTTCTTGGTGGCTACCTGCCTTGCAAGGTATGTATCGAACAGCTTCTCCTTTTTGCCAAGTTGCTCGGCCGCTAGCAATGGTGAGCGTAACCCGCCTATTGTAGGGTCGCAACCTAAACTGATTGCCTGTAACTGATCGTCTAAATTTAGGTATCCCAATATTGGCGCGTTGTTTATGTATGTGCCGTGCGCAATTAATTTAGTTGCCAGCATCTTTAGCAGTAGTGATGAGTGCGCAGCTAAAGCGGGTAAGTGTGTTGCTTGGATGTTGAGATTAACCCCTGTATCGATCAGTGCGACAATAAAATCTACTTTTCCTTGGTCCAAGGTAAGTGATGAGCACAGGAGCCTGTTAAATATGTTGCTTTCAGCTGGTGCGCCCGCCAGTACTAGTTTGGTGGCTACCTCTATTTCTCCTCTCTGTATATATGTGGCAACTAAATTTCTATCGTTGCGCTGTATTGATACATCTGGCTTTGATTGCAGTATGTACTCTATGGTTTCCTTTCTTGCATGCCATATTGCGGTTTCTATTTTGCAAAGATAGTTAATAGGAATTATTTCTGAGTGCCCTGTCTGGGCTATTTCATGCATCAGGCCTGCTTGGTAGATTGCGTCTGCTGTTACGGGGGTTGCTAAAAAGTCTTTTGTGATTCTGCGATTTTCAGAATTATTTCGAATTGATGGTATAATGGCCTTAATGTAGTAGCAGGCTATGGTATTCGTATGCTGTGGTACTATATTGATCAACTTGTGAATCTCTGTGAGCCTGGTGTTCTCTGATACATGTTCTTTGAGGTGCCTTAGTACTGCTGCTCGGCTAACTGCTAGATTACTAAGCAGGCTTTCATCTGCTGCCAGTAGCGCCATGGATACCCGTGTGGCGTTCTTTCTTCGGTTGTTTGGTTCTTGACATTTCTTTTTAATGATTCTTTCCAAAGTTTCTCTGCTTTTTGGGAGGAACCTGATCAATCTTGTTATGAGGTCGTTGGACATCGATCTGGTTATCGTTACTTCGGGTAAATCGATTATCCTGTCCATGTTTGTAAAGTTTGGCTCTGCCTGCTGACTTTCGATCTGAAGATAATTTGGGCCGCCTAGTGAAAGCAACTTGTCTAGCTGCTCTTTCGTGAACTCATTCTTTAGGCTGTCAAATAATGAATTCATTGCCTCGTCTCGCCATTTGAGAAGAAATTCCAAGGCGGTGATGATGTTTCCTTCGCCGATTATGTCTACTATTTCTTTGCACCATTTGTCCTCCACAACGTAGGCGGGGTTTTGATTGAATGGATTTCCGGTTTTCTTAATGGTATTTGAAAGTAACTGTTTTCGCTCCTCCCTCGCCATCATTCCGAATAGCTCGTTGGAAAGCTTGGCTTTAGTGCTTATGCCCCTGTAGGAGAATACCTTGCTTATTATTTGCTTAGCGTGGTGTTCTGGAAACTGCTTTGCAAACGTCATAAAGTATCGCATATCCTCTTTTGGCGTGTCAGACTCTATTATTCGCTGTCCTGCTATCTGTGCGATCTCTTCAAATAGTGAGAACCCTATGTGTTTAAATGGATTTTCTAGGATATTTTTGGAGTATTTGATGTGCGGGAGGTTTGATACTATGACTTTGAGCGGAATTGTACGTTGCACCTCTTGCACTAAAAGTGGTAGAAGGTCCTGGGCTTGGGTGGTGGGAAGTGTAAGGAGTATGTCCCATAACTTCTGCATGTTATCGGTCTCGTTGTCAGTGTTAGCTCTAAGTTTGATGTAGTCAGCTACAGCTTTTCCACCCTCTTCTCTATTTTTGATGACCTCGATGAGTTTCTCATAACCTACAGTCCAAGTAATTTGATCTGGGAATTTTTTGAGGAGTGCTATATATTCAATGATGTCATCAGACACTATAGTATTTGAGTTGCATCTTATGCGTAACTCGCCTACCCGTTCTCGTTCTTCAGACTCGGTAATTTCCTTTTGTAATTTTGTTAGTGTCTCCTCAATGATGCTTTTAGCAATGACATCTGGCTCTAGATTTGCTCTTTGTATTAAGTATTCTATAAATGTGTGCATGACTAGGCTTGGTGTTGCCAGTTGTCCTTGAACATGGAACGGCAGTAGCTTTCCTTTTGTAGGCGGTCGAAGCCCTTTGCACAATAGAACCTGTGCTTCCATAAGCCGTCGTCAAAAACCAGGATTTCTCCATCGAATATTAATTCCGATGCTCTTATAATGAGCTGGTTTATTATCTGCTTGTCGCAGTTGTGATAGATGTTTCCGTGCTCGTTATCCGGCAAGCTAACGAGACTCCTATATTTCGAATTTGGTTTGCCTGCTTGTATTGCAACTTCGCAATGCCCTTTGTCGCCAACATACCACATACCTGGCGAGTTGTTATATGACACGGAAAGGTTGAAGTTCTCTGAGACATCTACTACTGCATTATTTATCCAAGGTGCGTGGGGTAACGGCTTAAATATCATGAATCAGAAGTCCAAAATGTCTGCCGCTGGTTTTGGTTTTGGGGCTGGGCGGGTTGGTTTTGGGGCTGGGCGGGTTGGCTTTGGGGTTGCCTTTTTCTTATTTTTAGGTAGTATTGTTGGCTTCTTAGTGGGGGCCTCCTTATACCCCCATTTGTAGTTCCATTCTGCTGGCTCTTTATCCGCGTAGGGGTCTTCCTTTTCTGGCACCCATTTGATTCCAGGATAGCCATTCTTTTTAATGTGCTCCTTATCCGCGTAGTCGTTTTTGATTTTGTCCATTAAAGCTTTGTACTTGTCTAGAGGAGCTATTTTTGTGGTTGCCATACTTTCAGGGGTTTTTGTGTAGTTCTCTTTTTTGTTTTCCTCAGAATATTTCCATCGTAGGCACTTCTGACTTTGTAATAAGTTGTGATCTTCCTTTCAGGATGTTGGCGTTTTTTTCCCACCAGGTATTGCCGGTTGCCATTCTAAATATGTCTGGTAACTCCAATCCAAGTAACTGATCCGGGCTTTCTGATTTGATTACTTCGTCGAATACTGTGCTTTTCCGCTTATGGTCCCACAACATGAGGTTCTTGAGCACAAATTCTTGTGGTAATACTCTTAATTGCTTCTCCGCTGCGGCATGGTGAAACACTGTCCCATAGTCGTGGACGAAGTCTGGTTCCAATAGTTTTTGTTCCGTTATCAGGAATTTTGGGACTGTGTGTAGTTGGTGGTGCTTTGTTGCTATATGCAGAAGGTTATATTCAACATTTTTGGTGTTTGTGTACTCCACGAGCCATTGTTTTGGTACATATTCGAGTTGACCTGCCCAAGTTGCAATTTGTAAGAATCCTCTTCTGCTTAATTCTTTGGCTGCGCCGAATACTTCCTCGTTGCGCAAAGTTTGCGGGATTTGATGCAACTCTCCGGCAGCGGCGATTAACTCCAATGTAGTGTAGTGTAGAAACCATTCGCCGCATTTTCCTGAATATACTTCTCCAGCTATTACTGGCGGGGATGGAATGCAGGCAAGGGTTTCTTTGCTGTACAGGCCAGCTGGAATTTCGTGCAGCTTTTTGTAGCTAGTTGCTATTGACAAAATGCTAGCACGTGTGTTTATGTCTTGTGGTAACGCTATGGAAGTATTAAGCTCGGGCAGGTCTGAGAGCTTGCCTCCAGACTCAAAAAGTAGTCCTAATATGGTCGTTTTGCCAACTGGTCGTATAAATACTATTGGAGTGAGCAGCTCTTTGGGAATTTTGTGATATTCTTTCTTGCGAATACATGCAATAAGTTTGCGATACTTAATGCCGTCTAACCAGGTTTGTAGTTTGTTTGACTTTGCGCCGTACACTTTTTTATGGCTGCGCGTTGACGTTGCGCCAACGCCATTGTTTAAATTCTTTGGATGCTCTCTGCTTGCTGAGTATAATCTCGCCTATGGTTAGCAGCCCATTTTTGCGGTTATGTACCAATCTTGTTGTTGTCCAGATTTCGGCGTATTGTCCCTTTTTTGCAGTTGGGGCTTTACCCACGCCACAAAAAACTGTGCCTCCAAAGTGGTATGTATCAACTTTTTGGCCAGCCTTATGGGTTGATGCGCGAAATGGCCTGGCCACCCAGCCTCCGACAATGGTCCATAACCCGTATTTGTCTTGTTGGATTGTCTCCATATTTTTAGACCCTGACGATTTGCAGTAACCCTGCTGCCTCTTGCTGCCTGATAAACTCTTTCCGATCTTCAGCCGTTGGCTGATTCTGCCAGTGGTCCTTTGTCGGGTCCTGTGTCCGGTGTTTTGCGTGAACCTCGTACAGCACCATACTGTTGCAAAGGTGGGTGTTGAAGGCGCTTCTAGCCAGCCCCTCTTTTTTCCACGATGTTTTGCCTTTTCTGGTCTTGAAGAACTGGCCCATCCATCTGATTCGGTAAACAGTACCGTTGGCGACGTGGTTGGCTATATGATCCTGCATTGTAAGCATCACATCGGGCGAGGTATAATTCATGGCGATCATGAAAATATGTTTTTCAGGATCTTTGCCCGTCATTGAATGCACTGGCCGTGGACTTCTGCATCTGTTCGAGGTCTGCTAGACTAAGGTTCCATTTTGCGGCATATGCTTCAATGGCTCCAAGCATATCAGAAAGCTCGCATATCTCTAAGACTTTGTTACTCTGACTGTGCGCATCCCGTAGCTCGTTGAATTCTTCTTCTATTTTTGAGAACTCTCCAAGAGTGCCTTTTGGTATTTCTGTTTTATGATAGCCCATATTTTTTGATGGCGGCTGATGTTCTTGGTTCCGCGATGCCTGTCCCATATACCCATTCCAAAAAGTCACATTCCCTGATGCCGTAACTCCCTAATTCTATGTCGTTATAATAAATATCGTATGATGTCTCGCTGGTGCTAACCACCTTTATTGGTTCACCAGTTATACCCTCAAAGAATTCTTTTGCCATGCCTACTGTTGTTCTTACTGTATCCATACTGGGCTTGTCGGTGATTATAAGCTCGTTCTTCAAAAAATATTTGGTGTGGGTGGAATCAAATGGTTCGTCCCTGAAGCATGGCGTTATTGTCTGAAATCTACCTTTAGGTAGAAATCCTTTGAGGTAGAGATAAAGAAAGGATTGCTCTCCTGATGCAACAAGAACTTTTCCTTTATCCATGAGTGCAAAATCTTTGCGGTCCGGTGGTTTTGTAATTGCTGATACAGCGGCAGTTACGGTCCATGGCGCCTCGATTCTTTCAAATCCGAATTGCTGGTAAAATCCAATTGATTTGTGGAGCAGGTCAAAGTTTATCATTTTCCTTTTTAAGTAACAAGGTTTTGATCTTGCCAATGATAAGCATGATTCCTATCACGGCTATGAATATACCGACCCCTACCAATGGATTGGCCATGTGCTTAATAGCGCTATGTCCGCCTATTATTACTATAGGTACAGTAATGCACTGGGGAACTATGGATCCTACCATGTACTCTTTGACTGGGGCTTTTAAGAAACCCAATATGAGCGTCTGTACAAATAATGGACATCCAGGGATAAGGCGTACAGTAAATACTAGCTGCCATCCCGATTTTGTAGATAGGTGCATGAGCTTTGGGAATTTTCTACATAACCATGAGTATAGTTGTTTTGGATGGAAACAGTACATAATACCATACATCCATATGAATGCGAGACCAAGGCACATTAGCGTAATGACGATAGCGGCTGGTACTCCAAACTTGCCTGCTAGTAAGCAGCCTCCGAGTAGTACAACCAGTGAGCCTGGAAATGGCGTGTTTGGTAAGATGCACATAAGAAGTATTATGGCCCATATTGGCAAGGCATTTATATATGCAGTGGCTGAAGTAATGTCCATTAACTTCTTGTTGCGCGCCTTTTGTTAGAATACTATAATTTGCCTATGGTTACTTACAGCACATGGACGTCTGAGGATGCTAAAGCCTTCTTGAATGGGGCTGGCCGAAAGGAGAATTTGGAGGAATCTCCTAATTTATACGAACGTTTGCGTTATGTAGCCGAAGCGGATATTTATGCTCCTCCCCCAGCCTTTCATTGCTTTGTAGCAGCTCGTGACGCTAATAGATTGGTTGGTTGGTGCACATTAACAGAAAATCCTTATAAACAGCGTGAGTTTTGGATGACTGGAATAGCTGTTGATGTAGGTTATAGGAATCGTGGTATAGCCAAAGAGCTTTTAGACAGGGCAGCTGATGTTACTTTGAGTAGTGGTAAGGATCTGGTATTCTCCTCTTATACCTTCTTTGGCAAGGAGTTTCTTGAGCGCAGTATTAACAGTTTGACTGGTAAGTTTCCTGGTTTGCTGGTAGTGCCGCCAGATGGCTGTTTTGGACCCAATGACCGTGATGCTGCGGAGGCTAAAATAATGGGATTTTCTCATCCTTCGCTGTCACCTGACATAGATATTTGATTAGAACAGTTCTATATCGTGACTGGCTTCTTCCTGCTCGAGTTCGTGGCTTAAGTATTCATCTGCCCAAGATCCGATAATTAGCTCTGGCTTCCTGACTACTTCAGGTAGGTGCAAAAGGTCGTTCATGCGTGGGATGAACTTTGATATGCCCTTTATATGGAATGGTACTCCCGCTGAAAGACATGCTTTGGCGCAGCCTAATATTTCATTGTGAAAATTATCTGGGTCAAATACAATTTCTGTGGACCATCTTTCTTTGCTTGGCCACTCTTCTCGCCTTATATGCCCGTAGCTGCGTTCTTTGGGTGCTTCTGGCCCCAGTATTTTGTCAACCCCAGTACTGTAGTACCCGCTAATTATAATGTTTTCGGCTTCGGGTGAGTTGAGGTGTGTGACCATTTCTTGTAGTCCTGCGTTTATTGTGCCTATTGACGCCTCCCTATGATCTGGGTTTTGGAGCTTGGCGATTCCTAATGGGCTGGTGATGTCCAAGCCTAATTCCTTGCGTCCAATGCTGCTTGCTAATACTTGTGATGTTCGTGCAGATAAGACCGTGTATGCGCCGCCTGAGCAGGTACCAGTTGATAATAGATAGCCTATCCCCCTTTCCTTTTCCTTTTTATTTTCTGGCATTGCCCCTGCGATATCTACCTTATCTCCGTGTGGAATAAGGCTTAGCTCTTTTGCTTTTAGCCAGTCTGAAAAGTTAATTCTTTGCGTTGGCTTTCTGTGCTGCTCTGCTGCTTTAGAGTTGGTCCAGCGAAAATTTTCTTTCATTTGCTTGGCCCATTCGTCAGATAGATATGGGGCAGTAGGTACAAATCGGCTCATGTTAGATTAGAGGCTATATGTCAATGTCTGCTGCTTCGTCTTCGTCTATATTTCCTTGTGCGTAACTAACAAGGTTGGTTATAGTAAGTGGTGTTGGCGGGCAATCGATGGTTTTACTGGTGCCTTTTATTTTTGCCTTGACTTCATTGTCTTTTATGCTGACGATCCAGCTGACTTTGTCCATGTGGCTGGTAGCTATCTCAAATGTTCCGTCTGGTAGCTGGTCTATTTTGTCTGGGAATGATACAGTTTTATCAGTTGGTGTAGGTAATCTGTGAATGTCGGCTTTGCCGTTCGCGTACCTGATGAAGTTTGTTCTTCCTGGGAAATATTGCCATGCTGCTACTAGTCCTCCGTCTTCGGTAGTGCATACACTCCGCACGTCCACCGCCTGTTGTAGCTCTTGAAATGAAAGTTCCATGGGTTAGTATGACGCTTAGCTTGAACCCTGTCAAGCGGCTTGTTAGGTTTCTATGTCTGGCAATTCTGGCAGCTTGTCGAATTCCTCATCAATCTTTGCCTCAATGGCTTTCCAGATGTCTTCTGCTTGCTTGGTAGTAACACTTGTGCCGTTAGGCGGAAAATAGAAGATACTGTGGCTGTTTTCGGCTGCTCCAATGTTAAGGCAACCGTCTGGGAAGAGTGTAGGTTGTAGTGGCGTTAGAATGCGTCTAAGCCATTCGTCGCAACAGGCTGAATCTGACAAATATCCACCTACGGTTTCTGGCCCGCATGCAAACCCGATTTCTATGCCAATAAGGCTCTTTGCCAGCCCGCAGTATTCCTTTTGGAGTTTTCCGTTTAGCTCCAACTCGGTTACGAAGTCTTCGCCCCATCCATCTTTAAGGTCTGCAACATTGTCCAGAATCTGTGTGAGTTTCATGGATTTTATGTTTTCGTTGTGCTTGCTGCGTTGTCTTTTATGCTTGGTTGTATTACACTTGCTTATGATTAAGGATACTTTTGAGATTAGAGACTTGTTCGAAGCGTGGGCGACTCAGCAGCGTGCCGTCTGATGTGCTTACCGTGGAGAATTTGTCTAGAAGTAATAAACAAGGCGTTACTCCCGTGCACTTGGCCGCACGGTATGGGTGCCTAGGTCAGATTCCGGAATCCCTGTTTTCGGATGCTTTGCTGTTTTTACGTGCCGATAAGGGCGGTTGGGTATCGCCGTTTCATCACGCTGCCTTGGGTGGATTTTTAACCCAAATACCTAAAAAATATCTGACGGAGAAGAATTTCTTAACAGCCTGGGATAGTGGTGCCACCCCACTTTTTTTGGCGGCAAGTTCTGGCCATTTAGATCAGATACCGCGAGCAGTCTTAACTCGAGAGAATTTGTTATTGCCCAAAGGAGATAATGGTGTAACTCCTCTACATCATGCGGCTACCAATGGTCAGTTGAATATTATTCCAAAAGAACTATTGACTGTTTCTACCCTTTTAACCAAAGATGCTAAAGAGGTTACGCCATTACATTGTGCTGCATATATGGGCCATCTGGATCAGGTGCCTTCTGTGATTCTAACTGCAGAGAATCTTTTAGTGGTGGATGTCTATGGAATTACTCCACTTCATGTGGCGGCACAGCATTCTTACTTAGATGCACTATTAGGAATAGACTTTGGAGATAATGCAGCTGTTCGTTCCATAGTCGGCGATGAGTGGTTTGAGCATAATAAAGAGGTTGTTGCGGCTAAATCTATCGAGCCTGATGGCGACTTGCAGGATATAGAAATATTTTGACTTATTTGATCGGCCGACAGTGAGACCTATTATAATGTAACCATGTTTGGCGAAGTCTCATACTTGGAAAGCTCCCTGTATTTTATTGTTGGGTGCTCTATTCTGCTGTTACTGCATTGGTTAAATCGTAAGCGGCGGCTAATAAAGGATACGCCATCCATAAGAATAGCTGGAATAACAGAAGGGCTGGTAGAGACTCATGGCATTTGCAGCGCGTCACATCCATTTATCAGCACTATATATGGTGTGGAATGTGTTTACTCAATGCTAACTGTTGATGAGTTCTTTCGTCGGGAAAGAACCGAGCGGTACCGTGATAGCTCTGGGCATTGGAGAACTAGGATTGTTGTGGATTCTGGTCGTGAAAGAGTTTTCCATTTGGAGCGTCGCGCTCCATTTGTAATTGGTGATTCTACTGGCAAAGCCATGATTATTCCAGACAAGTTGGATGTTATTGCGGGGATTTCCGTTTCGCAAGAGGCCCATCTCGGCTATGATCTTTACGCGCGGTGTCAGGCTGCTCCTATTGCGGGAAGTACTGGTATTAGGGTGTTCACGGAGCGGATTATTCCTGTAAGTACTACGGTATATGTTATCGGGCAGGCTAATTACAACTGGCAGACTAATGAGCATGAGCTTAGGGACTATGCTGGGTTTGGTTACATTAGTATCGAAGGTGAATATGGGGTTGCGCTTCGCATGGGTATGGCTAGCGCTTTTTACTGGGTGCTTGGGTTTGCATCCTTTTATGCAGGAGCGTACGCCTTGGGTTCTTTTACGCAGTTATCCCCTTTTATAGAAGCTCTGTGGGGTGTTGTGGCCTTCGCAATCTTAAGTTTGGCGTGCTATGTTGTCCGCGCGACCAATAGCATTATCAGGCTAAAGAATGATATTCTCAGGATGGGTTCAAATGTGGATACCGAGTTGCAGCGTCGGGAGGACCTTATACCAAACATAGTGCGGTTGATTCGCCCTTCTATGGCACATGAGTTTGCGTCGCTAGCTACTGGGACCAATACCGCTAATGTTTTATTTGAGGCATGTCCAGATCTTAAGACTAGTCCCCAGTTTAAAAGCTTGGCTGCTGTGCTGACAACAACTGAAAATAAAATTGCTATGCTGCGAGAGTATCGTCTTGGTCTTATTGAGAGCTATAACAATAGGTTGGAAAGCTTTCCAGAAGGTATGGTATTACGTCTGTGCGGTATGCGTGCTTTTAGGTTCTAGTTCTTCTGTGGTGGCTTGATTCCGCAGCTTCAAATGCTTTTCGGCATGCCGGATAATTGCTTGGGCGCTCACCTTGACTTCTTTGATTCTATTGGAGAGTAAATCTCCTGATTCGTTTTCGCTAGCAAGGGCATAGCATTGCGCAACCAAATCACTAACTGATGCGCCTAGTTGTGCGAGATTGCGTTTGTAGTCTTTGATGGTGTGATTTTCCACGATGGATTTAACATATTACTTACCGAGGAGCTTTTGGACGGCAGCAAGTAGTATTGACGGGCTGAATGGTTTGGTAAGATAGTGCTCAATATTTAGTTTCTCGGCTTCTTTTCTTAGACCGGTTTGATCTTGCCCAGTTAGCATAATACATGGGAGACTTTGTCCTGTTTTTGTGCTTCTTATAGTTCCAATTGTTTCTAGTCCGGATGGTCCCGGCATGTTGTTATCGAATATGGCGACTAGTACGTTGCCTGTTAAGATGTGTTCTAATGCTTCTGTCCCACTTTTTGCCTGTTGGATGGGAACTGGTAACGATCTAAGTGAATGCTGTAGGACTCTGAGGGTTGTTGAGTCGTCGTCTACAATCAGGATGTAAGATTTGTCCATGTTTGGTCAGGCGAAGCCTACTATGCCATTAAACTCTTTGGGGCGCTTGCAGATTTCGTATTTGTAATCCCAGAAGGATTTGCCTGTGGCTTTTCCTTTTAGCCAAACTTCTGGCTCGCCATAGTCATGGCAGTCGTACCCGAAGTGCCCTTTCTCGACTGCAAAGTATGTGTAATATCCGCCCTCGTGCATGTCGTACCCGTATTTAAGTACCGTATCCACGGCCTCCTTTTGTGTCTTGAATACCCCTTTTAGCACTGTTCTCAATGCCAAGTTTACCATGTGTTTCTTTTTGTATGCCTTGGAGATTTTTGTGACCTCCTTTTCAAGGGCTGGGTCGGTTTTCCCAGTCTTTCTAAGCTTATAGAGCTTGGTTGAAAGCCTTTCGAACGGCACGCGGGCTTTTTGTGCGTTTACATATGGGAAGGGGAAACCTACCAGAAAGTAGACAGGTGTTATTTTTGCCATGGATTTATGTTTTTCTTGGTAATCACGTAACAATGGATTGCTTCCATATGGAATATAGTGCTAAACTGCAACTATGCGATCAAAATATATTTTAGAGAGATGGGACCATGGTTGGCTTCTTTGTCCTCCCGCTACATCCAACGGAGTGCCTGTTACTGCGCTGCAGGAAGTCATGCCGCTAATGGCTGCCGGTGCAGTTATGAATACAGGTATAGCCCATCACTATTCGGCTAGTGGTAAGCGGGTTACCTTTTGCATGGGTGATCCTGAGGAGTTAAAGAAGTGGGAGTCTGATATTAAAGTGAGCCTTGCCGGTTGTGATCCGCAAGAGCAGTGGTGGAGAGGTGTGGATGTCGGTACGAGCTCTGCTGCCATGTTTGCTGCGCTTACCACATCCCCATTTAAAGATGCAGCTGAAGAATTTGGTCGTGGTAGTACCCCGCATGATGCTGGTGATCTTGGTCGGTGTTTAGGTTTGTTAAGGTTATTCCCTGAGTGGAAAGCCAGACTACCGGAAGTAGCTGAAGCTTATCCTGACACAAAGTGGCCTGGAATTGTTGAGAATTGGGAGACCCTGGAGTCGGCTGAGCCTAGAGAGCAGAGGCGAATACTAGATGAAATCCCTGATCTGAGTGGTCCAGATCTTTAGAACAACTCTATTTCGTGCTCGCCGTCTGTTGAGTCAAGCTCTCGTTCTGATGCTAATACCTTGCGGTTTGCCTCCCACCAGTCGCCACCCAATATTTTTTTGGCTTCTTCGTTATCTTCAAAGTCCACGCCAAGCAATATATCCAGTTCGCTGAATTCTTTTGCCTCTTTTAACGGAGTTAGCCCGTCAACATCCTTCGTCATAAGATTTTTGAGTGTTAAAATATGTCTAGGTATTAGTTCCAGCTCATCATTATTTGCTGCTCCGTGCAATGCTGTGAACCCCTTGTCGTTTGTATGCATTATATTGTCCTCGGTAAGGATTGCTGTTGGGATCTGGTGTAGGTTTCCGTAGTCAGCTGCTACTAGTAATGGCGTGCTTCCCCTTGCTTCTGAGCGAAAGGCGTAAGCATCATCACTTGGTGTACTCCTAACTAACAGGTTATGTGCTGTTAATAACTCTGGTGGTAGCTGGTCAAGATGTCCGTTTTTTGCCGCTAGGTGCAGTGGTGTAATTCCTTCCTCGTTAAACTGAAGCATTGTGTGGGCGGTTAAATGTTCCTTTGGTAGCTCTTTGAACCTTCCCTTTTTGGCTGCGTAATGTAGTGGTGTACATCCGGCATGATCCTTCTTGCACAGTGCCTCCGCTGTTATTTCCTCTTTGGGTATGTCGGTCACCCAGCCTTGATTTACTGCTTTGTGTAGACTAGACCTGCTAGGTTTACGTGGGGTGTTGCTCATGTCATGATTCTACCGGTTTATTCGCTGCGGTGCAAGTATGTCGTCCTAGCTAGAGAACGGTCATAATGCTAAATTCCTTGCTAAGTTTCTGTTAAAACTCTTTACAAATTAGGTGTTAGGTGTATAGTTAATAAGCCCACTAACATGGAAGAAAACTCATCAGACAGCTCTTCAAACTCTTCTAACATCGCCTCTGAGATGGGCACGCTAGATAACAGCGATTTTTGGGGGAGGTTATCGGTATATTTCTCTTCACCACTAGCTGGAGGAATACGTACTGGGAATAACATAATAAAACCAGATAAGCTAGCGTTAAGGAAAGCGGCGGAAAAGGCATATGCGGCAAAAAACATTAGTGCTCCGGTGCTAACTCCAGAAGACTGCAAAATTTTATTTCACGAGCTGGGGGCGCACCAAATAGAACTTGAACTCCAGAATAACGAACTGCAGAAGGCTCAAGAAGAAGCTGATACACTCAGAAGTAGGTATGTTGAGCTTTACGACTATGCCCCGGTGGGATATATGTCTCTAGATAAAGATTGCAGGATTACTGAGATTAATCTCAATGCGTGTGCAAAGCTAGGTATTGAAAGAGACAAGTACATCAGCACACGGCCGGTTTTTCACAAATATATACTGCCCAGCGATCAAGTATTGTTCTATCAACTGAGTAATAGAGTTAAAAATACAGATGTCCCACAAACGGCAGAACTTCGACTTGTTGTGTTAGGAAAGGAACCTCTATGGGTGCAGCTGTCCGCAACAAAAGCTGTGCAAGGGGAAGATGTATTGCGGGTTGTCATCACAGACATATCAGAGCGGAAAGCTGCGGAAGATATAGTACTAGAAAAGGAACATCTTATTCACGCTATAGCTGATTATGCAGTTGATTGGGAAATATGGCTTGGGCCTACTGGAGTTATACAATGGGTAAATTTGTCGGCAGCCGCAATCTCCGGATACGAACCTGACGAATTGTTGGGGCTGACGGGTCTAGATTGCATGGTTGCACCAGCGGACCTGCATGAGTTTCACAGTATGATGCAGAAAGCACGCACTGGAATCCAAATAAATAACTTTAGATTTAGACTCATTAAAAAAGATGGGGCGCAAATATGGGTTGGTTGGTCGTGTAGAGAGATAAAGGACCGGCATGGAAATGATATAGGCATCAGAGCAAGTGCTCGCGAGATAACTCAGGAGGTAATAGCCGAACAGGCACTCAAGGAAAGTAAGGCCTTGTTACAGGAGGCGCAAGAAGTAGGCGCTATGGGTAGTTACATGCTGGATTTTAGCACTGGAATATGGTCGAGCACTGAAAAGCTTGACAGTATTTTTGGCATCCCAAAGGATTATGATCGAACCGTTGACGGCTGGCTGAGCCTCGTTCACCCAGATGACCGCCTTATGATGTCTGGATATCTAAAAGAACAGGTGGAACAAAGGCAACCATTCGACAAGAAATATCGAATTGTCAGGTATAATGATATTACTGAACATTGGGTACATGGGCGCGGGAAACTCGAATTTGACGAGTCGGGTGTACCAACACGCATGGTAGGAACCATACAAGATATAACAGAAAATTATATACTAACTATGGCGCGCGACAACTGGCTGGCAACACTTAAGATACTAACAAGTCGTATACCTGCAGTAGTTTGCCAACTCCGCAAGCACCCTGACGGATTTTTTGCAATTCCGTATGCAAGCGAAGCACTACACCGCATTTGTGGTGTAACCCCTGACGAAGTCAGATACGACGCAACTAGCGCATTAGAATTAGTGCACCCAATGGATAGGGAACCCCTGCTAAATCTGCTGCATGAGTCTGCAAAGTATCTCTTCCCAATACATTACCAATATAGAATAGAATTAGAAGGGGAAGTCTATTGGCTTGAGCTAGACGGTAACCCAGAAAGGGAAATAAATGGTGGGGCGCTATGGCATTGCGTTATCACGGATAGAACAAGTGATAAGAGGAAAGAGGAAGAGTTACATCACCTGCGGACTGCTCTGGATCAAATAGCAGTATCCATTATAATAACTGATACAGATGAAGTAATAAAATATGTAAACCCCGCCTTTGAAAAGCACTCTGGGTATAGCGCAATGGAAGTTGTAGGGCACTCGGCTAAGATGTTACAATCAGGAAAGCAAAGCGAGCTATTTTACAAAGAAATGTGGGTCGCGTTAACTGCTGGAAAGGTTTGGAGGGGACAGTTCCACAGTGTGCGAAAGGATGGTACGGCATATTGGGAGTCAGCTACAATCGCGCCAGTATATGATTCGGCGGGCATACTCACAAACTACATATGCGTTAAAGATGCTATTACTGAGAGTAAATTTGTCGAAACGGCAAACAAAGCAATGGAGCTATAACCTTTAGCCGGAGCAGTCATAATTGTGGTCTTGGCTTATTCTAAGGGTTTAACTTCAGTTATCTCCCAATGCTTGTTCGCTATTGCTTTACAGCCGTCGCTTCTATATACTTCTAATATGAGTCCAATTGTTATGCCTAGATTAGATGCCTCTGGGAACCTTTCAAATGCTGATCAGTTGAATCCTGCATTATCTGCTAGGTTTAAGCTTCCTGTCAAAGTTCAAAAGGAAAAGGAACCGGATGCGATAAAGGGGTTTACCAAGACGTTTTCACCTTGGCATAGGATGAAGATTGCTAAGGAACTAAAATCATTGCCACGAGGTGAGCGAAAAGGGAAACTAAGCGCATTCTACGAAGAGGAAGCTTCTAGAATGCTGTCTATGCAGACTGAGCAACCTGTACGTCAAGTTAAAGGCAACGAAATACTAAAAAACCACATAATGGTTCATACTTTTCCACTAAACCCTAACGACCGAAGCAATACTGGAATGAACAACTGGATGGACACCAGCAAGCTTGGGCCCGATGAGGCTATTAATAGTATTCTGAATGGTGTATCGAGCCTAAGTTGCAGCACTGTTTCAACTCAAAAGGCGCCTCCACCTTCCATTCCTTCTTGCTATATAGGCGATCAATGCTACCACAGTTACAAGTTGGAGAAGTTAATACCTACTCTTTACCCCTTTGGCTTGGTAATTGGGGAGGGCGAGATGCTTAGCGCGTACCGTAACGATGCTGGTACCTTGCTTGAGCCCTTGAGTGGTATGCGGCTGCCTAAATATGATAGGGCAATAAGGGACAAAACGGCCGTTCAACCAAACTTTGAAGAAGCCCTGAAGTATTCACTAACCGAGTTACCACAATATCACAAATACGACGGGTATACCGGTACCGGCATGGGGAATGATTTGAATGAACTGGTGGTTAAATCTCCAAAGGTCTCACATCTTTTTATAAACATGGATGACCCTAAGCTATTAGATCAGACATACGAAAGAAAACGCGGTAGATTTAGCGACTCCAAGCTTGGTCAAGTAAATGAATTTGAAATGCTATGTTCTAGGTTTCCAACCTTGCCAGTTAAGGTAATCTACCAAGGGAAGGTGCAGGAGATGGCGTACGATCCTGATACCCGGTCTGTGCGGTCTGCTGGCATTAGTCTAACCGACATGTTTATGAAGAACAGAAGTCGTGATCAGAATAACTATTACGAATTTGAAGAAGGTACGCCGTATCCTGCCGCACAATTAAATATGTGGGCTACCGGCGGTATGGATGCCAGGACAGAGATGGAATTTTTACAGTCAAATGTGTACGGACGTGAAGCAGATAAAATGGATCCAAGCAGCTACCATATTAAGGATAAGGCAGGGAAAAGCGCTATCCATTATGCAATTGAATCTGGAAGAAGTCGGCATATTCCAGCGGCTATACTTAACCAGTGCCTTGACGAGATGCATCCGGATACAAACCCGCCAATAAGTATACGGGAAAGCATTGAAAAATTCAAACCTGCATTTGGAGATACAATGAAACATGAGGCCTTGCTTAGAGGCATCGAGCTAACACCATCAGAATGTATCCCGCTCGAAATTAGAGGTGAAAACTATGTTGCCTGTGGGAAGTACCCAACTGGTGAATATTTTGTTACTAACCCGTTAGGAAGTTCATTGGGTACCCCTGTTACGACCTGCATGGGCCCGAAGGATGTTGATAAGTATCGTGCGCTGGATCAAAGCATGTCTGATATTGATATTTAGCCTCAGTTACAATCGCGCCTGTTCGGGATTAATTTTTTATTGAGTAACCTTAACAATCTCCCAGCCTTCTGTTGCGATGGAACCCTCATGGATCTTTTTGAAGTCGGCCAGAATATCTTCGACGGTATGCGAAGATATCCCGTTAGTGTTTTTGGTAAACACTCGGGTTTCTCCGTTCTTGGTCTTTATGATTATTTCCATAGCTTGGGTGTTTTTGGTTCGGATCTTTGGTGCTTCTGCTCAGAGTTGCGCTGAGAATTAGCCCTTCGGAGGGGCTCGTGATATCTGTTTCACTACAGAAGCATTTGGTATTGCGGACAGGATTCGAACCTGCATTCTGAGTAAACTCAGGTGTTATTTGTGAATATTTATCAAGCCTCTCGCGGCTGTTAATTGACAGAACGCGCCCATATTAATTTTGGGTTACACCACCGCAATGGTACGCCCGACAGGATTTGCACCTGCGTGTATCTGGCTACTCTTTCACCGGTGTAGAAAACCGAGGAGATACGGGCGTATTAAAATAGGTCTATCTGGACTTTGTCTTCTGCTGGAGTTAGTTTATCGGTAATTAGTTTTCGCTTGGCGGCTTCTTTTCTTTGCTGGTCCTCGAGGGCTTTTACAACAGATTTGGGAAGTTTGGTGCGTACTATGACGCTGTAACCTCTAGTTGATGCTGCAATTATTTTCATTTCCCGCAGGTAGCTTCCCTCTATAAGCATAGTGTTATCGGTCGAGTGCCTCCTCCATTTTCTCCAGTTCTTTTTCGAAGCGATCGTAGTATGCGTTTACTACCTTTTCAAGGTGTTTGTCAACGTGATAATCGCATACAGCTTCGCCCAAGTCGTTTCCTAGTACTATGTATAGTCCCAATGTTTTTCCTTCTGGGCTTTCAACATAGAGGCGTGAGTCGTCAACTGCGCAAACTGCGTCTACGACACTCTCAATGGTGGGTGTTTTTTCGTCATCTACCATTAACAGCTTGAACTTGGCATCTACTAGCATTTCTGCTAGCACTTTGATCTCGCGTCTGTTTCTTTCTGAGGGGGATTCTTTTTTCATGCATTTATGTTTTGTGGCGGATAGCAGAGGGCTTGCACCCCAGACTCATTTCTGGTCCGATCCGTTTTCGAGGCGGTCCTAGCTCGCTTGTCTAGTTTACTATCCGTGGTTGACAACTTTGTGAGTTGTCTGTATGCTTGTTTGTGGAATCAAAGCCTAAAGAGTGGAACATTTTCGGGTTCAAATTACAGGAGTTATCTTTTGCTGATGCTGCTAAACGGGCAAGGGCGCGTGCCAAGCAACGCTCTGCAGCTCGGGTTGAGCAAGCTAAGATTGATCGTGATATGAAGAATTCCGTTAATCAGTCTAAAGCTATTCTAACTCCGGCTGAGGATACTCCGGAAATCGATATGTTTTAAAGTAATCTGGAATACTATGCTGCAGTTATGGAGTAACTTAATGCTTCGTCATAGCTTACCGCTAATATTTCCGCTGGCTTGGAAGTGTCTAAATGCTTGAATGCTTTAAATGCACAGCCTCCCAAACCTTCAAATATTAGCACTTCTTCCAGGTTTTCGAGAAATACTTCTTGATTGCTTTCCGAGTAGTCCCACTCGGTATGCGGCCAGATGATTACTCTATCGGCACCGAGGTTGAATACGGGTAAATTTCTCCCTACCTTTACTTTCTTTCCATCCAGTGCAACTCTATTTCTTTTGTGATTTGCATGCATTTATGTTTTGGGGCGGATGACGGAGGGCTTGCACCCCAGACACATTGCTGGTCCGATCCGCTTTCAAGGCGGTCCTGGCGCGCTTGTCCAGTTCATCATCCAGTATTAAGAGTGTTTTATGGTCAGGTGATTTCATCCTGAAAGGAGGGCATGTTTGTTTATTTGTCTTTGCCCTTCCGTCCGACTTGCGCCGAATGCGTTTTCTTCCGCCACCAAATACTAACTCTTAATATTGGTAGCCACGGTCGGTCCTGCCCCGACACTACACGAATTTTAAGTTCGTTGACTCTGCTTTTGGTCTACGCGGCCATTTGATATTTGGTTGTCAGCCCAGGAATCGAACCTGTATTTTCGCTCTCGCGATGTTCTTAATCGTAGGGTACTCAGAGCTCATTTTCGCCTACGAAGTTTTACCGTTAAACTATCTGACAATTTGGTTTGCAAGGCGGGAGTCGAACCCACAACAGAACGCCTGCTTAAGGATGCATCATTCTTCGCCGGTATTCGCCGTATCAATTTTGTATTGATTACCTTTGTTTGGCTAATAACCTGCTGCTTTTCCAGTTTGCTACATGCAAAGTTAGCCACGACAGGTCTTGCACCCGCACTGAACGAATTTTGAGTTCGTTGACTCTGCTTTTGGTCTACGTGGCCGTTTGTTTAATATAATTGTGGGCGCAGGTGGAGTTGAACCACCGCAGTGTGTACTGACACCATACAGCCATGCCTCAGGCACAGCCGATCCGGTGCTCCTGGTGCCGACACAGGGACACGCCCGGTACTGAAAGAGTTTTGACAGGCTGGACACGACTCCAGCTATAACGAGTTTGCTTCTCTGGCTTTTCCAACACTTACCGTCATCGCACGTGTTGGCTCGCTCATTTGTCCTGTGACCTGCGAGGACTACCATGTCTCTAGATCCGTTCGACGGGATCAGTTTTCCACGGTGCTGTCAAATTGTATTCAACCGACGGTTAGGTATCCGTTAGCATTCGTCCGTTTTTTGGGGCCACATCTCAATCCGTATTAAGGATTTTTGACCGGAGGCCAGTACGGGAACTACACCAATGCTATTACGCATTGATTTTACCATTTTGGGGCAGTTAGCGGTTAGAAATTGTTACAGACCTTCGAAAAGTTCTCCTCTAGTAGCCATAGGAATTGTTCTTTCGCGGACTCTGTCGTGCTGTTGAAATGAGATACCTTTAACCCCAAATGCCATTGTGCGCTTTAGCATCCCGCATGTAGTAGTAAGGTAGGGGTTGCTTCCCTTGTCTGTGATGCTGTTTCCACCGTAACCTGCTTTTGATTTCTCAATTTCCAAGAGCGTGCTTAATATGGGCTCCAAGTAGCGTTGTTCTGATTTATCGGCAAGCTTGTTATACGCTTCGACCTCTGGAATTAAAGCTTCGATAGTTGGCTCTGATATCCACCAGTTTCTGAGTGGCGAATCATTTCTGAAGGCTCTCCATTTATTTTCTGACCAACCTATATGGGCTTTAACGAGTGCTGCTTTTCTCAACTCTTGACCGGCTGGCTTCACGTGCACTTGGAAACATACGCCTTCAAACTCGGATGCTGTTGTCCTGATTACGGTTCCGTTTGGCGTGCGAATATATGGCTGACTGCCTTGGTAAGTGATAGCGAAGGATGTTGGGTTTTCTGCATCTATGGTCTCTAACTTCTCAATGATTATATCTAAAACCTTTTTGTCTTCTTTGGCCAATAGTGTCCTGAACTTATAGGCTTCGTCTGCCAGAATGTGAACATGTGGTTTCTCAATCCACCAAGACCTGAGTGGTGAATTACTTGGCAGTCCTATCCAGGCTGGCCACATTATACGCGCTTGAACAAGGTTCATTGTACTTTTTGTTTTGGTCTGGCGGATAGCAGAGGGCTTGCACCCCAAACTCGCTTTTAACACGGTTCCAACCGATTTCCAATCGGTGCTGGTTCGCTTGTCCAGTTTACTATCCAATTTTAAAAAAGTTCTACGTCGAATTCCGCTTGCTGGCTTTCCAACTTTGTCTTGGCATCTATGAGTTCTTGGTTCCTGCACAACCAATCTTTGTCTGAAACCAGGACCTTGGCAGCATCGGAAAACTGCTGCCCCAGGAAGTAGTTCAGCCTACGCTTCTCGCATACAACTTCCAGAGGTGTTTTTCCAGCTGAGTCCTTGTCGAGTATGAAGTTTTCTACGCTTCTGAACTCTTCTGGGAGTTCGTTCAAAAATCCGCACTTGGCCAAGAGGTGCAGCACTGTGTTTTTGCCCTCTGCGTTGTATTCGTCTCCACTTAGTGTTGGTATGCGCAATGTTTTTAGCGTTAGCATGCTTGGTGGAATTTGGTAGATGTTGCGATTGTTGGCGGCACAGTGGATGACGTTCCAGCCTTGTGTGTCTTTTAGCAGGAGGTTATTTAACGTCATTAGCTGGCTTGGAACATGGTGCAGGCTTCCTGATACTGCAGCGTAATGTAGCGGTGTCATTCCAGATGTGCCTGCGACAAGCATCGACTTGATGCGCAACTCTTCTGGTATTTGATGTAGGTGCCCGTGCTTTGCGGCAGCGTGTACATATGTTTCTTTGTCGCGGTTAAGGACTTCCAGCCCGAGTTCCAAGCTGTCTCGTGGAAATAGACGCAGGGCACCTGAAACTGCTGCAACATCTAATGCGCTTTCGCCGTTTCCTGCCGGTATATGCGAGTACTTCAGCAGCGATTTGTCTACGGTTGTTGTTTCCTCTCTGGCAAATTCCTGCAGCTGTTCAAACTCCAGATCTGTTGGCACCTCTAGCATGGGTAATCCTACTTGAATCTGCTGTACTTTGTCAACTTGATGGTGGGCTTGACAGGAATTGCACCTGCACACCTTGCGGTATACGATTCTGAGTCGTACGCGGCTGCTATTACGCCACAAGCCCAAATTGCTGACCAAGGGAGATTTGCACTCCCACACCATTAGTATGGTACCAGGTTTTATCGTCTGGCGCGTCTGCTGTTTCGCCATTGCTCAGTGGTCCCTGTGATAGGTCTTGCACCTACACTGTACTGGTTCTAAACCAGTTTTCTCTGCTTTGGAATACACAGGGATTGGAGGATAGCAGAGGGCTTGCGCCTCAAACTCGCTTTAACACGGTTCCAACCGATTTCCAATCGGTGCTGGTTCGCTTGTCCAGTTTACTATCCAATATTTGATTTACGATTATTTTGTTGGTGGGCCTGACAGGAATTGCACCTGCACACCTTGCGGTATATGATCCTTAGTCATACGCGGCTGCTAGTTACGCCACAGGCCCATTGGTCGCCGAGGTGGGACTTGCACCCACAAACTTCTTCGCTTTTAAGGCGACGCCCTATGCTAATTTGGGCTAAGGTACACGGCGTTAATTTCTACTTTGGACTTGCTAATCTGGTGCCTCCGGCGAGATTCGAACTCGCACTGCCGACCTCCTCAAGATCGTGCCTCCTGCCAGTTGGGCTACGTAGGCTTTGGTCCCCATGACAGGAGTTGCACCTGCAAGCCATTGCTGACATTAGGTCCTTAACCTAACGCGTCTGCTGTTCCGCCACACGGGGATGGTGCAAGAGGCTGGGCTTTAACCAGCGTACAGACAAGGGCCAATTGGACACCTCCGCTCAAGTCTACTGAGCTACTCTTGCAAATGATGCGGGGCTTGGTAATGCTCCAAGATAGAAGGCTTATGAGACCCTCTGGCTGCTTCAGCTCCCCGCAATGTTACTTTAATAAATATGTGGCACCGTCTCGTTTGTGGCTTTCCCTGCCATCAAAGTGTAGTTTGGGTTTGTCGAATATAACGGTTATACGATGCGCCTTTTTCCAATCTACGTGCTTGTTGTCTGCATACTCAACAAATACTTTCTTTCCTTTGTAGAGTACCCTGCATGCAAAAGACCCTTTGAACTTTTTGAGTAGTTCCTCTTTTGTAATGCTTTTCATTGTCTTTTTGTTTGGTACTTCAGATAGGAGTTGCACCTACATAGGAGTTGCCTCCATACCGATACGCAGTCGGCTGCCTAATCTATTCGGGCCACTGAAGCATTTACTTATACTAAAAACATTGGTACTTCAGATAGGAATTGCACCTACATAGGGTTGCCCCATACCGATTCGAAGTCGGCTGCCTAATTCTATTCGAGCCACTGAAGCATTTTGGTAAATTGTTTTGGTAAGAGAGATGGGAGTCGAACCCGTTTATAGTAGTGCCGCACAGGCAGGATTTAGTGAGCTTTCTGGAATCTTGCAAATTCTACTGAAGTGTTCTAAGGTTACTAATTTGTCAATGCTTGATGGTATACCTTTATAGTCCAACATTACTGCCTTTACCTTTATTTTAGGGGGCTTTCGTCCAGTGTAAACGTTAGGCTCTTTTGCCTCGCTTAGTTCCATAATTCTTCCAAGCCTTAGAACGGGTGAGTTACCAATTGTTGCACTGTAAGTGATTATGTCGCCTACTTGGAGTTGTTGGTCGAGCATGTCCTTATAAATATGTTCCATTTTCTTATGTTTTTATTGGTACCCACGGAGAATTTTGCAATCTCATTGATCTTTTACAGGGCTACCGCTTCGTAGGCGGGTCTGATACGCGGGCATATAAGTTGTTGATGTGTAAAGAATAGCGGGGGATGGATTTGAACCACCGACCTTCAGGTTATCCCTTCGAACTGGTACGTTCGTGAGCCTGACGAGCTAACCGGACTGCTCCACCCCGCGATATGGCTACGACAAGAGTTGCACTTGCACCTGACGACGTATGAAATCGTTGCTCTAACTATTAAGCTACGTAGCTATATTTATTTTGCACTAACTGGTTGCGGGGGTGAGAGTTACACGTCACCATAGTTCCCGATGTGGGAGCAGGGGTTATGAGCCCCATCAGCGTCTTCCGGCTTGTCCCCGCGATTTGGGTGCAGGCCTGGGGTACGATCCCAGCTCTCTAGGTTATGAGCCTAGAATGGTCACCAGACCACTTGTCTGCATTTGATTGTTTAAAGTTCTATTAAGCCGTCGTGTAATTCACGATGGCAATTTGAACAAAGTAACGTACACTTCTTTGCCTCGGTAGCTATTTGCTTAAAGCTCAGATTCCTACTACTGATGTCAAAGTCTTTTTCTTTTGGGTTACTGTGGTGAAACTCAAGTGCTTTTAAGCATCTAGAGTAGCCACATACTTTGCATTTTCCACCATGTAAAATTTTTAAGCCTCTTATACTTTCAGTACGATTATTTTGTTGTCGCTTAATTTGCCTTTCTTTTACACCGGTACCAATATGAAAAGATATTATACCTTTGCTACACCTTAGTTTAGCCTGAATTTGCGAATAGGTTTTTCCGTCTTTTCTAAGACTAATAATGCGTTCTTTTAACTTCATTATTGAATCTTACTATGGTTCAAACAAAATTAAAGTTTGAATTTTGGTTTGTTTAAAAAAACTTACCCATAGATTGTTGGTTCGTGAGCCTGGCGAGATCGACCGACCTTCTCTACTCTGCTGGTATCCCTGGTAGGAATTGCACCTACATAACCATTGCTGGTGTACGCTTTAGAAGAGCGTTGCCTAATTCTGTTCGAGCCACAGGGACATGTGTTGATTTTTATGTTTTTACTAAGTTTGCGTTCTTTGCTTTGCTGGTATCCCCGATAGGAATTGCACCTACGTTGTACTCTTTAGAAGAGAGTTGCATAATCTACTCTGCCACGGGGACTTATGTCTATTTTTATGTTTTTACTGAAGTGGGTGCTCCGAGTGAGATTCGAACTCACAATGTTTACCACGGGGGTGTAAGGTCCTGAACCTTACGCGTTTCGCCAAATTTCGCCACCGGAGCATATTACTGATTTACTGAAATGGTTGCTGAGGCAGGATTTTAACCTACGACCTCCGGGTTATAATCCCGGCGAGCTAAGTGTTTTTTCGCACTTTACAGGCTGCTCTACTCAGCGATAAATTGGTTGGTGGGCCTGACAGGAATTGCACCTGCACGTCCTTACGGACATCAGCTTCTAAGACTGACGTGTCTGCTGTTTCACCACAGGCCCGATTGGTCGACCAAGAGAGAATTGCACTCTCACTCTATTGCTAGAAACAGGGTTTGAGCCTGCCGTGTCTGCTGTTCCACCACTGGTCGATAATTTATTTGGTATCCCCGACAGGAGTTGCACCTGCATAGGACTCTTTAGGAGAGAGTTGCCATTCTATTCGGCCACGGGGACATAGAGGAGTCAGGGTTGGGACCTGACTCCATAAAGATCCGAACCATAGTCTTTCTTTCGATTGAATGCCACAGGTATTTCGCGGTGGTCCTTTCGTGGATTCGGGCTCCAGTACGGCCGTTAGATTGTCGGTTAATTGTTGAGGTTGATGGTTTGTGCTATAAAATGATTAAGCCCGCTGTCTCTTTCGAGAGGCGGGCTTCTTTGGGTCTTTTTGGGTTTTGGTTTCTTTTTAACCGATACTTATACCCTCCAGACGGAGCCCGCCACTAGACAGCCTACGGAGGCTGGACAATAGCGATAAGCGCATTCTCCGAACTCTTAGGTTGTTGTTTGATTGGTTCATTTTTGAAGGTATTTTTATGTTTTAGAGGTTAAACTTGACACCTTATTAAACCACATCTTTGTATTTTTGTCAACAAAAACGTAATTTATTTCAGGCGTAACCTTGGATGTGTATATTTTGTGCGTAGCACAAAGAAGGCAGTTAGGTTTCGTTGCAGGTTTAGAAGATATCTAGATCGGCTTCGTTTTGCTCGTTGTTATTACTTAGTGCATTAAGGTCTGAAAGTGCCTGCTGTTGTTTTTCGAGCCATTCTGCGCCTACGATATCTCTTGCTTCTTCTGGCAGTTTAATTTTCATGGGTCCATCCAATCCGTGAAAGGTTACTGCATCGGCTAGCACTGAAACTCCCTTTTCGTCCTTTGCGAGTATGTGTGCTTCTAAAATATCTTCAGGGACTTGGCCCAAATTATTAGTCCATGCTGCGACATGTAGCGGCGTCCACCCATGGGACTCCTTGCAGAGCAGGTGCTCGGCTTTTAATTCGAATGGTATTTTATCGAGGGTTCCTTTCATGGCTGCCCAGTGAAATGATGAAAGTCCCAGCATATTTGTAAGGTAGAAGTTTTCTGGTGTTAGTAGTTCTTTTGGTATCTGATCAAGGTGGTTATATATGCCGGCTAGTTGCAACGGCGATGACCCGTTCTTCTCGGCAAACTCGATGTGCGTTCTAATATTTTCCTGGCGGTCATCTGACCATTCTCCCATGATGATTGGTGACCACTCAGCAAAGCTCTGTTTTAGTAGATTTTTACTGGTAAGAAGGTGTGGAGGAAGTTTATCAAGTGTTCCATTCATGGCGGCCTCGCGGAAATCATACCGTTTTAGGATTTCGAGGATACTGAGCATGAATAAGGGTATATCTAATCGTGTGGTTTGTCAAGTGGTGCCGGAAATTTTCCTTATTCATGTGCTGGCTTATCTAAAACTACGTGGTCAACGCCTTGCGAAGAGTTAGCCGGCTCTGATATACTAAGGAATGTTAAAAGCTGCGCTTGACAAGTTGTATTGGGTTGTGCCTGGCGGGCTACATGGGTCTAGGTTGACGAAAGCGGCTATTGAGGGAGATATGGATAAGGTGCCACCACAGGTAATGAGCAAATACTTGACAAGCCCATGTTATGCCTCAACCAATTTAAATCCCAAGACTTTGGTTTGGGATATTCATAAAAGTTTTGTTGGAAGCGCCATGGGGTTTTATAGTTTTCCAGAGACAACTCCGCTGCACTTGGCAGTCTATTTTGACAATGTCAAACAGCTTAGGCTTACTGGAGCCATGTATGACTGTGTCGACGGAAATGGTAATACAATAGTGCACATTGCTGCAGCCTTTGGCCGGTTAGGTAGCATAAAGGAGTTTTTAACTGCCGCTGATTTGCAAAAGGAAAATAAGCACAGTATAACTCCAATACACAGTCTGCTCCACGAACAAGATGGAGATCCACGTGCGCTAGCTGACATCCTAACCGTAAACTTGCTAACGGATACTACGGGTGGGCTTCCTCCGTTATTAGGCCTTTTGCAGAGTTGTGACAAGATAGCCATTGTGCCGATTGAATTGGATTTTCCCGATAAATACAAGGGATTTTTTCCTGATGAGTGGTGGTGCAAGTCTAAGGCAGTATTTGCCCAGAAGAATTCTTTGCAGAAACCTTCGTCAGAGGTTTCTGCGCTTGATATCTTTTAGGATACGTTGCAGGAATAATCGCGATGAGTTGAATTTGGCTGTTTTTGCGGGACTCTTGTAGATTTGTTGCTGTAAGCGTAGTTGTCATGTTATACTTATGGTATGTTCACCAAGCTGTTATCTGCAATTGTCCCTTTGCATCATGCGGCTGAGCACGGGTATTTGAACCGGGTTCCACAGGAGTTGTTGACCAGTGAGGCTCTGGTGAAGCGTTGTACTAATGGTCGTATTCGCTCTGTTCTGGATTTGGCTGTTTCGAATGGTCATCTTGATCAAGTTCCCAGGCATTTATTGGATGTGGAGATGTTGATGGAGGATGATTTGGACAAAGTTGAGCCGTTAATTTTTACTGTTGCAATGCGGGGTCAGTTGGATTGCGTGCCTGAGGAGATATTCGAGTATGATGTGGTGAAGGAGTCTGGGGAGGACGAGTCTGGTAAGTTGTGGGATACGTTCCTGCACAGGGCTGCATATTATGGTCATTTGAATCAGGTGCCTAGGAAGTATTTGACGTCTGACGTGCTGATGCTGGAGAGTGGTTCTGGTACCAACTTAATTAGTGTGGCTAGGGATCGGGGGTTTCTGGATCAATTATTGGGGCTTGAATTGTCGGATATCTGCAGGTACGAGACTGGCGATGAGTGGTGGGAGAGGAATAATATTGTTAGGCGCGAGCGGGGGAATCTTGAAGCATCGCCTGAGTCACCTGACATGGATTTGTTTTGAGTTGTTATTCCTATCATACGTGATATGCTGTCTGTATGAAACGATGGAATTACAAAGCTAAGGGCAATGTGGAGAACACCAAGGTGGATGAGTTTTTAGATGCCGTGATTGAGCTGTACCAGAGTCATGGATATTCTATTGCACACGAGGATAGGCATGGTGGTTTTGTCGTGGAGAAATGCACGGATGCCAATATTGCTTGGCTGCGGGATGCCGCTGATAATACAGAAGCTTAATTTAGTTCACTGCTTGTTGCGCTTCCTTTGGATAAGCACAAGTATCCCAACAGCAACGACGGCGATGAAGCCCATAACTGATGTACTGGTCTCCGGTACGCTAACTGGTGCAACAGGTATTGCATTGGCAATTGTTGTTGCTAGTAGGAGGGCTGTGGATGTTGCTAGGATTTTCATGATTTTATGTTTTACTGATCTAAAACAATTCTACATCAGGATGTTCCGGTGCTTCTGTCAGCTTCGCCTTGGCTTGAAGAATTTTCTTGTTCTTCTCGAACCAGTCGTTGCCGACTATCTCGCGCACTGATTCTGATAACTCCATGCCTAGGAGTTGATCTAGGCATTCATGTTCTCGAGCAGTTTCGAAAACTGTTTCATCATACTTATTCTTAGCCATGCAATTTGCTTCGGTTAGCAATGTTTGCGGTACATCTTTTAGTACGTCGTTTTCTGCAGCACAGTGCAATGCTGAATTTCCATTCCATATGTTTTTGGACAGAAGTATGCGCGGCGATAACAGTTCCTTGGGCAGGCAGTTTAGTTGGCCGACCATTGCCGCCGCATGGACGACTGTGTCTCCAGAAGCACAGGCGAGCAGGACGTTTTTTTCGGTAAGAAACTTTTTATCTATTTGCTCTAGCCTACTATTTAGTGCCGCGATATGCAAGACAGTGGCTCTGCCAATGTCGGCAACTTGACCTAGAAAACCTATTTCTGGGTCATCGTTCTTGTTGGGTACGAGCAGGTTCTTTTCCGTTAGTACGGCCTGTGGGATTTGATCTAGGTGCCCGAAAGCTGCGGCATGGTGAAGCACGGTTCCAAATCTTTGGGACTGGCGCATTAGATTTCTATGTGTCAGTAGTTTGCTTGGGAACCGGTCCAGGCAGCCGTATTCGGCCGCCACGTGGAAGGCTGTCTCTTTATCAACGCCTAGTTCAGACAAGTTGGCCTGGGTGAATGCGGATGCTGGCAGCTTGTCAATGTCGCCATCGCGGATAACCTTACACAGGCCTGCCCATTGAAATTCAGCTGGCTTTGGTGTGTTTAATTCGGCCAGTCTGATTTTAGCAAATTTGCGGTCGTCGGTATTCTTGCTTTTAAGTAGCCTCTCCAATACTTCTATTTCCTTGGACTTTGGCATTGTCAGGTTTTTCCCCATGCCTTATGCTACACGAATGGGCTGATGGTGTGCAACTAGTTAGAGTTTAGATAATTTCTCTAGCCTGTCTAGAATGTCTGAATGCAGGTGTGGTTCGCGCACGACTGTCCTATGTAACCTTGACTTTATTCTTACATTGTCTCCAATTCCCATACGGCTGCTCGTCCATGGTATGATTACCTTGTCAAGGTATTTCCAATAGCAGACTATTGGTATGTGAGCTATGTTTTCTCTGGTGGTATGCAGGGATTTAAGGAAGCCTGAAAACGGGTGCATTTGTCGTACACCGGAGCTCCTAAAGAAAAGTGCGAGGAGTGTGCCACGATGCGGTCCACAAATGGAGAAGAATGCTATGGTTCTTTTGTATCCTCCAAGCTCCTGCATAAAGTATCTTGAAACTAGTGCTCCCATGCTGACCCCTATTATAACTAGGGGTTTGTCGGTGCTCTTGTCTATGCTGGTCTTCAGTTGCAGTGCAAGTGCTGGCAGTCCGGCAGAGCCGTCATTTGGTGTTAGGTCAGGTAGGATGCAATCGTAGCCGTTTTTCTCTAGAGTGGCTTTGAGGGTTTTCAACAGTGTGCGAATTAGTTGATCAAAGTTGAGCATTTGCTAAATTTGTAGCTTGGATTAGTACTTTCTTGTTCGAGTTGCTTCGCATACCATAAATCTTGTTGGTAAATACGGTCATGATTTCTACCAAGTCCATGCAAAGTTGTTCGGTTGGTGAATTTGCTGGGCTAGGTTCAAGGATTGTTACTTCTACATTGAACAGCTTGCAAATCATAAATATGATGTCTGATCCAAAGCGTAACAACCTATCTTTCTGCATGATTACAAGGTGTTTAATCTTGTTTGTCAACAACATGTTCATCAGTTGTTTGAATCCACGCTTCTTGTAATTCATACAGCTACCAACATCAGGCATTGACAGAGAAGGCTAGACTACAAAATATAACTATTAATACCGCGATTGCTGTTCTTGTACCTTCAAATCAGACTTCTGATTGGCAGATGAAACTCTCACATAGCCGATTATTTGTCCATCTGGTTTCTTTGGTTCTTCAAACCGCCTATGATTTCCAATTGTTCTATGGTGTTCAACCAAGTTACCACTTTTACACCAACGACGAATGGTTTGGGCGTGAACTCCATAATAATTTGCCAGCTTTCTAACGGTTAAATAATTCATAAATCAATCTTATATAAATTGTTATGTATGGTACTATTTATTAGATGGCAGCCAAGATAGACATCAAGAAATATAGCGAGAATGGGATGGAGTTCTACAAGTCTCTTGATGGTGCACATGATGTAATAATTGCCAAGCTAACTTATACTAAATATTTTAATTCCAAATGTGATGGTTGGGCTAAATCATTTGGTAAATTAGTAAGGCGATTGGCAGTTGATTTACTCAAGGATAGGTCGCATACAAAGCCAGCATTATGCAAGCAGTACAACGTACCAGCTAGGTCATATAACTTGGCAGATTCGTTTGCCAGAGCCATGGTAAATTCTGCTTACGAATTACACAAGTTGCATCGTGAGACAGCCGCTACAAATCTTGAGAAGGCGATTCGTTCGTATGTTGGAGGCATAAGCAGGGAAGAAGATCCAAAGAAGGTATGCCAGCGTAAACGAAAAGTATTACTATACGAGACAACTCTAGATGTATTTCCAGCCAAACCAAGTATCTTTATTGGTGGTCAGAAATATTATTACAATCAACATCTTGATGTGGATTGGAAGGAAAAGTATATAAATGCACGCCAGGATAGTTTTGGTGCCCGTGGTAGCAAAGGTGAAACAAGTGGCAATAGCACATACCAGATTAGGTTTGTAAAACACGTTGTAGAAGAAACAAAGGTAATGGGCAAGTTGGTACCATATAACCAATACGAATTTAAAGTGGTTAGCAAACAAAGAAGCTAGGTACATTTAGGCTTAATGAAAAGGAAGCGGACAAGATAAAGTGTTGTTTGGCAAATAATACCGCGTTAAAGGTATTCTTCAAGAAGCGGGAAAATGGTTCTTGGTATATTTATGTGGGGTATGCGATTGCAGAAGCACCAAAGCCAAGAACGTTTAATGGTGTGCTTGGTATAGATCTAAACAATGGGCATCTGGAAGGTAGTGCAGTGAATAACAAATTGGAAGTGGTGCAGTATTGGAAGGAAGCATATGATGCCAAGTGTGATAAGCATACAAGAGAAAGAGAGTTATACGATATTATCCGCAAGTTTGTTGGATATGCTAAGGATAACAATTACAAGGTATCATTAGAGTATTTGGATTTTGAACATAGTAAGAAGTATTTACAAAATAAATTGGGTGCTATGTTACACGTTCTACCGTATCGTAAAATACGCAAGAAGTTTGAAAGGGAATGTTATAAGCTAGGTGTAGAATTGGTATACGTTAAATCTGAATACACATCTGTGCTGGGTAATTTAATAACTAGTCAGGATTGTAAGTATAGCAGGGATACTGCAGCTTCAGTCGTCATAGCAATGCGGGCATTGGAAGGTGGAAATGCCTATTTGAATAGGATTTGTATTAGTCTGAAAAGGATCAGGTTAAATGCGAAAGGAATGTTTGGCCGACATATCGACATAGGCGAGGGTCTGGGAGCAGGCAAGATTGACACTGCTCGAAGCGTCTATGCGTTACAATATGAGCTCGGCCGCTCTATAAAGAAGACAATGGATATGCTCTCGGGTGTTTATTACCATGATAAACAACTTGGTCGCATACGGACCCGTTGGAAGGCAACTTTCGACGGATGCCAAATCAAATCCATTGAGGTGGGCTGCCGAAGTCCAGACGATAAAACATTAAAGAGTACGTCAAAACGATTAGTAAAGCTGAACAAGTATTTCGCAGAATCCTTCAAGGATTCCCACAATGCTCAACTTTGATCAACTAATTTATAACGGTTTTAATTCCTCCATTTGGTCCGTCTTTATAGCCGTGTACAAGCACCACGGTCATTTTATTTTTCCCGAGGGTTCCTGACATGCAGTTATTTGCGTTGTAATCTGCCGGTTTCAGGATTAAGTTCGCGGCGAATATCCTTAAAATAGTTTAGATAGTCAACAACATTCTTATAGCTGCTCCACCGCTTGATAAACTTTAGTGCTTCCCTCGAACTTTGAAAGAATACGTTAAACGATATTTGGCTGTTGGAGTTATATTTGTCTGTCCCGACGGCCCAGCCTTGTTTGTGCTCTCCCTTTTCAATTTGCCATTTGAGGAGTTTCCTATCTTTTACATTCTCCTTTAGCCATTGAATAACTTCTGGCTTTAATCGCACAGTTCCGTGCTTGGTGAATCCGGCCTCGTCTTGGAATACAAAGCTCTCATCTTCTTCGATTAAATTGACCCAATCAGGTTCGTGCTGGTCATAATATGATTTGCCTTTGGCGACCATCTCGATAGACACAATGACTCGACAATTATAATTTCCTCCCCAAATAGAGTCGCTACACCAACAATGATTGATTAGGATGTTCATTTTTTTAGCTACATAATTTATGTTTGGAATTGTCTGCTAGTCTCCATTCCAGCAGTGGCCCAAATGACCCGTTTACTGTTCAAAACAATTCTACTTCTGTTGGTTCTGATGTTACTACCTGTTGGTCTAAGCTCTTACGTATTTTCTCGTTCTGTTCCCACCAATCTTCCCCAACTATTGCTCTGGCTGTTTCTGGCAGTTCTGTACCTAGGATTGGTGCCAGTGCTTCGTTCTGATCTATGTCAATGGCGGCCATAAGACTTGGCGCGCTGCTACGTACTGCGTACTCCAAGGGTGAAATTCCGTTGTTATCGGTGAGTAGTAAATTTTGTGCTGTAAGTAGCGGCTTTGGCAGCTGGTTAAGTATACCAGCCAGTGCGGCTTTGTGCAATGCGGTCTTGCCTTCCTCGTCTGGCTGCAACAATACTTCTTCCATTTCTAGTGGTATATTGTCTAGGTGCCCGTGTTCTACTGCTACATCTAGTGGCGTCATCCCTCTTACGTTCTTTGATAGGAAAAGTTTTGGTACAAGGAGTTGTTCGGGGAGCTTGCATTTGCATTTCATGGCGTGGTGCATAACAGTTATGCCCCCCTTGGCATATTGTTTTAAGTTGGTTTCAGTTAATAACTCGCTAGGGACTTGGTCCAGGTGGCCATTTTCGGCAGCCAGGTGCAGTGGCGTGATGCCGTTGGTATCTGGGATCAGCATGTTTGCTGCGATATGTTGTAGGTAATATGCTGGCTTTTGTACGCCGTGGCAATAATTGTCTACGGGCTGGTTATGTAGTGCACCTACTAGCCTTTCCACGAATCCCCGTCTGACTGCTTTGCCGTTGCGTCCTTTTAGTACCTGTGCTGGTATTTTGTCCAAGGTGCCAGTTGCAGCAACGTAGTGAAGTACAGTTCTCCCCTGTTTGCCTTGCGTTAGGAGTGTATCCTCAGTTAGTAATTCCCTTGGCACTAAACTGATGTGTCCATTTTTTGCGGAATCTAGTACAAGGGTGCTCCCGTTATATTCCCTAGTCCAATGTTTTTTGAGGAAGTCGCTCCGATGCATTCTACATGCTATAGAATTTTTGCGTGGTATGTCAATTGGTGTACTGTTAGAATATGTCCAAGCCTGTTGTATCCGGTTCTGAGGTAAGCGATTTTCTTCCTTTGCAGGCTCTGAGGTTTTTCTCGAACCAATCATCTCCTACTATACATCTAATTTCTTTGGTGTCGGGCAGGTATGTACCTAGCAGTTGATCTTGGCTGAAAGTGTTTCTTGTTGATTGGTAGAGGATTGTTCTATCGGCGTTGTCGCGCATGAGTAGGTTTTCCAGTGTTAGCATGTCTGGAACTAGGTTTAGCTGACCATTTATTGCTGCCCATGCTAGCGGAGTTCTTCCTTCACAGTCTTTGACGAGCATGTTTGCTTCGGTTAGGAATACCCTGGGGATTATATGTAATACGCTACTTTCTGCTGCTCTATGCAGTGGCGTGCGATCAAAATTATCTGTGATTAGGAGGTTCTCTGCGGTAAAGGCGTTTGTGGGGACCTGATCTAGTCGCCCGAATTGTGCAGCAAGGTGAATGACAGTTTGATACCTCTCATCCCGTTCTGTCCATATTTCCACTGCTTCTAGTGCTTCTGCTGGGATACGGCTTAACCCTCCGTGCCTTGTTGCCTGGTGAATAGGTATTCGGCCGCGCTGATCCTTGAGCAATAAGTTTTTTGCGGTTAGTAGCTGTGCTGGAATACAGCCTATCTGCCTATTAGAGGCTGCAATATGTAACAGGGTTTCACCAAATTTCATTGGAGCTAGGACTGCTTCTTCTGTGAGGTGAACCTTTGGGATTTTATCCAAGGTTCCTAACTCGGTGGCCTGTTTGAGGTCGTAGAGTGTCACAGTTTAGATTTCCGGCCAGTGTCTGGCGTTGTTGAGTTGTGCCCCATTCCATTCTGCCACCATTGCCCATCCTTTGTTGAGCATGTGTGGTTTACCAGCTTCACCGATAATGTTGAGGGCGAATACTTCTGTTGTTCCAACTGTGAATCTTGCAGCGGTGTGATGATGCCCGCAACAAAGGATTTGCGGTGTGGCCTTTTCTACTATTTCCTTTTCAGGGCGCCTATCATATTCGAAGTTTGTATGCCTTGGCTTGATTGGCCAGTCGTGTAACAGCATGAGGTTTGGTGATTTAATGGACTTCACATGTTCTATATCTGATTCTTTGTAGTATGTTAATCTCGATCGCGATATCTTGTGCTGTTCTACTAACAGGACCATTTCCTCCCATGTGGCTGGTTTCTGTATCTTGAGTTGCCTTGCTTCCAGGTCTGACATGAAATCCAGTTCGGTGGGTTTATAGATGCCACTTATTCCCGTAGCTAGCAGGTCTGGCACGTTGTGCTCTAGGATTCCCGCATTGGCATAACTGAGTTTGAACGAAAAGTACCCTGGGTCAAAATTTCTGAGTCTGTTGAATGGCTCGTGATTGCCGGCAATAATGGAAACCGGCCATTTCCATTTCTCCCATGCTTTTCTTATCTTGTGTGACTCTTCAGGTTTCCTATATTTGGAAGGTCCAGTAAGGTAGGCCCAATCTGGTTCAGTTAGAAAAAGCCCCAAGTCTCCTACCGAGAATACCTGATCTATACGGATATCCTGTTCCAATCGTGTGAGTGCTTCGGCGGCTTGGGCAATATGATGGTGGACGTCGCCGATGACCACAATATTTTGCTTTGTGCTCATTCCAGAAAGTATTGGGATATTCTTTTGCTGGCGTTGCGATTCATTCTAAAAATTTTTGTTTGCGGACCAATTAGAAGATTTCGACTGTTGTGGGTTCTGGTGCAATTTCTAGCTCTGATTTGCTCTTTGCGATGCTTATCTTTGCTGCTTCGTTTGTTTCCCACCATCTGTTTCCTAGGATTTCTTTGACAGATTCTGGGAAATTCAAGCCTAGTAGTAGATCAAGCTGGTTTGCTTTGGCTGCGTCTTTCAACCTGTGCAGTGGTGTTTGACCTTGCTTGTCTATGGTTAGGAGGTTTTCGACAGATAATAAATTTTTCGGAACCTGATTTAAGTGTCCAAAAGTCGCTGCTTGGTGCAATGGTGTTACACCGTCACTGTTAGCAACCAAGATGGTGTCTTCGGTTAGGAGAGTTGACGGGATCGCATCAAGTGTGCCATGCTGTGCTGCAAGATGGAGTGCTGTGTCTCCTTCTGAATCCTTTTGTAATACTGTGGCTTTAGTGAGTAGTTCTTCTGGTAACTGATAACACCCGTTGCCGATGAATGCTACTTGTGTAACTGAGGCTCCGGTATTATTTGTGGTTCTTAGATTTGACTCTGTAAGTAACGCTGGTGGTACTTGACGTACGTGGCCGAATTTTGCCGCTAGATATAAGGGTGATTCGCCCGTGCTGTTTGTCAGTAGCATATTTGATCCGATAAACAAGTTGCCGACTATGTTTGGCACTGCGGTGACTACTGATCTTACAAACTCGGACAATGTTGGGGCATAACGGCCGCTTTCGCATGGTATTGAGAGTGCTCCAAGAGTCCGTTTGATTATGCTTGCATGTGACACGCCTTGTGCTACTCCCAACATTATTTCTGATGGTATTTGATCTAGGTGCCCCGCTTCTGGCCGCAAAATGTAGTGGCGTGTTGCCTTTCTTATCTGCCTTTAGTAGTGCTTTTGATAGCAGTAGCTCCATGGGTACGCGATCCAAATGCCCATTTCGCGCGGCATCATGCAGTGGTGTTACTCCTTCTTCTCCTTGTGTAAGCCAGTGGTGTACGTTGCGCTTCATCTGCTATCTTATAGGATTTGTTTAATGCTCCGCAAGATCGGAGCATATGTATTTGCTTGGCCTTTTATGATGCCTGCGGCCCTTCTGAGCAGGCTGATGTGCGCACTTGCTTTGCCCAGCCCTGTGAGAGCTTTTGTTGGCAACTGATGTAAGTGTCTTGTTTGTGCCGCGTAGTGTATTGTCGTCCATCCCTTTTTATCTTGCTGAAGTATTGCCTCGGATTGCAATACCTCGTTTGGTACGTGATCTAGGTGGCCGTTCCTTGCCGCGTCATGCAGTGGTGTTACACCATTTTCGCCTTGTGTAACCCAATGTGTGTTGTGCTTCATTGCCCAATCATAAAGGATTTACTTGTGGTGCAGCAAGTTCGAGTTTGCTGGTGTTGGTTAATGCCCCGATGCTTGCGACGGCTTATCTTACAAATTAGTACTTGATTTGCCTACTCAAATAGAGAAGGTGCAGGTAAGCGGCTTGCTTGCCTAGTAGTTCATTGGTATTTGAGGATGGCTTCTTCTGAAAGAATGCCAATATATGGTAGATTGCGGAACTTCTCATTATAATCGAGTCCGTAACCTACAACGAATGCATCTGGGATTTGGAATCCCACGTAATCCGCATCGACTGTGGTACCCTTTGCCTTTGCTTTGCTGAGTAGGGCGCATGATTTAACGCTAAGGGCGTTGCTTTGTTCGATGCTTTCCTTTACTGCCTTGATAGTGAGTCCACTATCGTAGATGTCATCCAAAAGGAGGATGTGGCGGTCAGAGACATCCGCCAGCTCAAGGCGAAGTGCCACGTTGCCAGTTGATTTTGTACCTTTGTAGCTTGAGGCGCTGCAGGTATCCATTTGTAGCGACAGTGGGATGCGCCTGAGCAGGTCGGCCATGAATATAAAGCTTCCGTTTAGGATGGCGATAACCGTAAGGTCCTTGTCCTTGTAATCTGTAGTAATTTCATGCGCCACTTCATCTAGGCGGCTGAGGATTGTCGATTCGTGATAAAGGACTTGAGCGATGTTGTGATTCATTGGATGATTCTTTATTTTTTGTGATTGGCGTAGCCTCATCACAACATTTTACTTGGTTGACTTGGCCTCTGTCAATGAGCTGCATGTAAGGGCGAGCTATTTGCCTCGGAATTCCCAAGGAGTGACGGGTTCTTGGAGGCATGCTCGCTGGGCGCTGGCTTAAGCCAGTTTTTGTCTGAGAGTTTTTTTGAGCTCGGAGTAACTCATGGTGTTAATGATATCTTCTGGTTCTAGCCATCCCTTTCTGGCTATTGAAACACCGTATTTGTAGTCTGCCAGCCCTTCTGGCGTGTGGGCGTCTGGGGATATGACAAACTTGATGCCGCGCTTCTTTGCCTCGTGCAGGTATCTCCAGTCTAGGTCCAGCCGATTCGGATTGGCATTTATTTCTAAAATTGTGTTGGTTTCGGCAGCCGCATCTAAAATTTCTGAGATTTTAAGTTGGTAGGGTTCGCGCTGTAACAAAAGTCTTCCTGTTGGATGGGCTAGGATGCTTACGTACTTGTTGCGCATTGCTTTGATGATGCGGGCTGTCATTTCTTCTGCAGACAACGTAAAAGATGAGTGTACGCTGGCGACTACATAGTCCAATTTGGCAAGTACCGAATCTTCGAAATCCAGACTGCCGTCCTTTAATATGTCGCATTCTGTTCCAATTAGTATGGGTATTGGGAAAGAGCTGCTCCGGATATCTTGAATCTGGGCCTCCAATCTTTCAACAGACAGACCGTTTGCCTGGAATGATGCTTTGCTATGGTCTGCAATACCAAGATATTCTAGTCCTAGGTTTTTTGCCGCAGTAGCCATTTCCAATGTGGTAGCGTGCCCGTCGCTTGCGTTTGTGTGGTTGTGTACTACTCCACGGATATTGGGAAGTATGATTAGATTGGGCAACTTATTTATTTCTGAAGCTTCTACTTCGCCTGTATTTTCGCGTAGCTCTGGCGGCACGTATTCCATTCCAAGGGCCTTATAGATGTCTTCTTCTGTCTTGATTTGCGGGAGTGGTCCTGTGGCTTTGTTGTTATCTGCGTAGGAAAATGTGTACTCGTTTAGGCTAAGCCCCTTTGCTAGTGCCCTTGCTCTGACGTGAACATTGTGCTCTTTGCTTCCTGTGAAGTAAGCTATGGCGAAGGGGAACTCTTCTGGTGTGACGACGCGCAAATCACATTGTATGCCAGATTTTAAAATAACGCTCGACTTGGTGTCGCCACTCAGGAGAATTTTCTCCACTTCAGGTAGTTTGACAAAGATTTCAGAGATCGCTTCTGGCTTGTTGCTGGCGACAATGAAATCCAAGTCGTGAACTACTTCCTTTTTGCGTCTGAAGCTGCCGGCTGGCTCGACTATTTTTGCGTGCTGGCTTGCCTTAAGTGCTGCTGTGATCTGCTCTACCCATGGAGTTACTTCGCCTAGCAAGAATGTGTCTTTGTATTTTTCTAGGTGCGCTATTGATTCGAGGATGCTTTTGGCGGTTTTGTCGCCGAATCTGGGTAATTTGGCGGCCTTGCCTGATTCGCAGGCATCTTTCAATTTTTCAATGCTGTCTACTTTGAGCTCATTCCATAGAAGCTTTATCCTTTGTGGGCCTAGTCCGCGCAGTTTAAACAGGTCAAGTATTCCAGCTGGAAATTCGGCTTTAAGCTTATCGTAGTATGGTAGCTGCCCAGTTCTTACGAGCTCTGAAATTTTATCGCCTGTAGATTTTCCGATGCCTGATAGTGTTTGAATCTCTCCATCTTCAACTAGCTTTTCCAAGTTGTTTGGTGCGGATTCTAATGCCTTTATGGCGCTAGTATACGCTTTGATTTTAAATTGATTTTCCCCTTTTAGTTCTAGCAGGCGAACTATGTTTTCGAATATCTCAATTATTTGTTCTTTTGACATATAAATTATGTTTAAAATAGCTCTATATTGGTTTCGTTTGCTGTGGTTTTTAGCCGATTCTTTTCAGCAAGTAATTTACGATTTTCCTCAAACCATTCTTGCCCTAGTAAGCTAATTAACTTCTTGGTTTCTGGGAACTCTACTCCTAGGAGTTGGTTTTTATTTCCTTGGTTACACGCCCATGAAAGAGGGGTGGCCCCCAACCAGTCTTCAACGAGCAGATTTTCTGGTGTGAGTAGCTCCTGAGGCACAAGGGCAATGTGTTTACACATGGCCCAGTGTAGCGGTGTTTGCTTGTCAATTTGGTGGATAAGCATGTTTTCCTTTGTAAGGTACTCCCGTGGGATCTGGTTCATCCAACCTCTGCGAACGTAGAGGAAAATTTTGGTACAGCCATGGTTGTCTTTGGCTGTCCAATGCTCCAACGTTGTCATGGGCTTTTTTAAAACCGTTTTGATTTTCCAGAGTCTTCAATTCTGGCAGAGAGGTTATCACTGAGATGCAATAGCCATGCTAAGCCCGTGGCTGGTGAGACTGGGCTTCCCCATTCTCTGCATCCGTGGTGACTTAGGATTGCATGGAGGATGTCGTCATGCTCCTTCTGGAACAAGCCTGTTTCGTCTACGCTTTTACTCCAAACCAATGCTGAGCGTGAGATGTGGTGGATTGTTCGCTTGTGGTTTGTGCCTGTCCATTCGGTAAACTCTGAATTTGTTGGCTTGTAGTCCCAAACCTTACCGATGTCGTGAAACAATCCTGCTAGGAATATTTGGTTGTCTGGAATCTCGCGCGCTTTGGGCAGCACTTGCTTTACTGCAAACATTGTCGTTATTACTTCGAGCGTATGTTTTGCCAAGCCGAACTTTCCGTAATGGTGTGTTTCTGGTTTTGATGCTGCGGACCAAAAGGCAAATTCGGGAATATCAACAAGGATCTTGTTGCTTAGTGTTTGCGTGTTTATGTCCAGACTGGAGGAAATTCGTGCCAATCCTTCCATATGCTCGTTTTCTTCAGTCATTCTTTTCTAGTTTGGAGAGTTCCTCTTGATATCCAGCATTGAGGATGGGGAACCTGCACCAGGATCTTGGGTCGAGGTTTTTGTCGTCGACGTGCAGGCCTGGGGCATAACGCTCCCTCTTCCATTGGTTGCGGCACCATAGGCTGAAGAACTTCTTGATCCATCCTTTCATGCCTTTTTCACTTTCTGGGTGCTTCTCCAGCATTACCTCTAGTACCTCTGCAGGGTATTTTTTGTGGCCGATGGCCTGATTTTCGATTTCATCCAAGATAGGATATGGCATCAGATCCTTTTCGTCTGTTTGACCGCTTTCTTCGGGGCGTAGTTCCGCTGTAGGCTGTTGGTTGTTGATATAGCTTAGCGCTGCCATCGGGCAGTGCCCGCCTTCAAGTGTTGGTCCTTTGACTTCTGCCCATCGTAGCCAAGCCCTGATGAAGGCCTTGCTGACCCCAGAAATTGGGGAGATGGATCCGCAGGTGTCTCCATCCATGGTGGCATATCCGACTGCAGCCTCGGACCTGTTGCTTGTAGTAAGCAGTAGTTGGTTCTTGACGTTTGCCAGCATCCAAACCGATGGGCCCCTGCTTCGGGCTTGGATGTTTTGCAGGGTGATGTCGTCCTTTTCCCAAGTGAGTTTGCGACCGATTGTAGTCTCGATGATCTTGGTGTATTCCCTTACAATAAGATCAATGTCAATTTCGTGGTGTTCTGCGCCACATGCCTCGGCTACCATTTTTGCAGCCTCTCTGGTGATGTTTCCACTGTTGGCCGTGGATTGATAAATTGTGGTCAGGATGTTTTCACCCACTTCGATGCCTTCTTCTTTCGCCAGCTTGCGCAGGTAGAAGATGATTGCCGTTACCGTGGCGGAGTCCGCTCCACCAGATAGAGAGACAGTGTATCCTGCCGTCTTGCTCTTGCGCATGTAGTCGTAGAGTCCTAGCGCGATAGCCCTTGTGAATTCTTCGTACCTGCGGTCGACTTTATTGCTAGCTTCCCATGGTTGTAGTTCGCCGTTGTATGGCTCTATTGCAGGAGTGAATTCTCTCTCTACCAGCCAATCAAAATCTAGAGCCACTTTTACCAAATTTTCGTCAGTGGCTGGATTTGGCAGTCGGCTTGCAGTGGCAGACTGTCTTTGGCGGATGTCGTAGAGGTCCATGTCTGCTATGGTCAGGCTAATATTTTGGAAGTGTAACCTCTTGCCTCGTGCGAGCATTTCGCCGTTGCTGGCAATCATTGCTCCGCCGTCATAGATGGTGCGTCCAGCCTCGTTGCCAGATAGGTTAGAGTAGATGTAGCCACAGGTAAAAGCCCTGCTGCCTTCGATTACAAAACGCTCTCTTGTGTCGATCTTGTCAAATGCGAAGTGAGATGCACTTGGGTTAAGTATGATGTCAATGCCTTGTTCGGCGAGCCTTCCACCTGGGCGGCGTGCAACCCAAGCATCCTCGCAGATTTCGTATCCGAATCTGATGTTATGACTTGGTACGTTAACGCCTTTGTCATCTTGCCCGTCCCCTTGAAAATAGATGTCCCCAAGTGGTAACCCAGTAACCTCCTCGGTGGTGCGTACCCCTTCTGGCCATGGCTTGAACTGTCTGGTTTCGTAGTGCACTCCGTCTCCAGCCAAGTGCTGTTTTGCGGTGAAGCCTTTAACTTTTCCGTTGACGATGGTTGCAACACAGTTATATACGGCGCCTTTGTGTTGGATTGGTAACCCTACGGACAATATCATGTTGGAGCTATAAATAGCTATCTTGTTTAGTTCGTCAAGTGCTCTGGCCGTGGTGGCTGGAGACAGAAACATGTCCTCACACCCATATCCCGTGATGCAGAGTTCAGGCAGGCAAAGCATTTTGACATTTGCGATTTTTGCTTCTTGGATGCACTGAAGAATTTTCTCGGTGTTACCCTTCCAGTCCATTGGAGTGGTGTTGATGGTAGCTGCGGCGACTCTTAGTTTCATTTTTTTTTGGTACTATTTTAAGTTTTCTTCGATGGCGCTTGCCAGCAAGCCCGCTACCGATTTTACTCTCAGGCATTTAAATTGCTTGGCTAGCTTAACTGCCTGTGGGTGTGAATCTGTGGCGTAAATTGTTTTGATGGTATTCGAACTAAGCACGTTGTTCAGGCTGTTGCCTGGCAAGATGCCGTGTGTGGTAACTGCATCCACACTCTTTGCGCCTGCGCCTAGGTAAGCTTTTGCAGCTTGTACTAAGCTTCCGCCTGTGCGAATCATGTCGTCATAGATGATAACGTGTTTGCCCTTTACATGGGCGCTGACTGCGGACAGACTTAATTTTCCATCTTCTGCTCTGTGTTTGAGGCAGAAGGATACCGGCATGCTCAGTTTCTTTGCCAGGCTTTCGACCCACTTGGCTCGTCCTGCATCTGTGGATGCGACTACAAACTCTTTTGCTTTGTTTTCAGCCGCCGATGCCTTGATAGCTTCTATGATAATTTTCTCTGCGTATATGTGCTGTCCTCTCACTTCCCCTTCGAGATAGAATGGAATTCCTTCAGCATGCAGGTCTAGAAAATATACGTGGTTGCCAGATTTGGTGTGTGGTATGGTAGAAAGCAATCGTGCTCTTGCTTTTGCTTTGACTACTTCCCCGTCGATGACTGCTCTTTCCATGGTAGAGTATCCGAAATATGGGATAACCAAGTGCAAGCTCTCGGCACTGTATTTGGCAGCTGCGCCACCTAGGTCGTATAGCGCCAACGTGTGTGTATCGTCTATAGTTCCGCAAACTAGTACAATGTTAGCATTTTTGACCTTGGAGATAAACCTGTGGTAAGACTCTCCGTCTGGGAATACTTTGGTCTCCAGTTCAAGGGGTTGGCTCTTGTTGCTTGCTTCGGAGTTCCTCATATGTTGGAGCACCTTCTTGCCCAGTGCCTGATATTCGCCGATGCCGATTACGTATGTTTTTGCCATATTGTTATGTTTTCCAAGCCCAGAGTGGTTTTGGGGCTCTTGCGATAATCTTTAGATTGCGACGGTGGTGCCTGATTATACGGTCGGCGGCCCTGCTGGAGACAAAATAGGTATCTTGGTGGTACTTTGCCGTTTTGAATGCGTTAGGTGCCAGCCTGGGTACCCCTGCTTTCTCGAGCAGTGCTTGGATGTCACATGCGAAGAACGTGGTACTCTTAATTAGGTCTTCCGCTGCTTGGATAACTTGGGCGTGAATCATGTATCCGTGTACGAAGAATGGGCGCATGTTATAGCGTGTAATTGAATACTCGTTTGAGATATGTCAGATATTCCTGATCTTCGCACATGCTTTTCCCTGGGGCATCCGAGAGCTTGGCCACTGGATTATTATTGCATCTGGTCATCTTGATCACGTGATTGACTGGTATTACTCTGGGTAAATCGTTGGTAAGGTTTGTTCCGATGCCGAAGGATGTCTTAATCCTGCGTTCGAATCTATCGTGCAGGGCTATAGCCTTTGGAATATCTAGGCCGTCAGAGAATACTAAGGCTTTGGTTTTTGGATCTACCCCCATTTTTTTGTAATGGGCGATGGCTTTTTCTCCCCATTCAAAGGGGCATCCGGAATCGTGACGCATGCCGTCAAAAAGCTTGGTGTAAAAGAGGTCAAAGTCTTTTAGGAATGCGTCCATGCAGATAACGTCAGTGAGTGCAATGCCGAGATCGCCTCGGTATTCTTGGGCCCAAGCTTCGAGGGCGGCTTTCTGGCTGTCTGCTAGCCTAGGGCCGAGTGCTTGGAATGCTTGTAGGTATTCGTGTGCCATGGTGCCGATCGGCTTAAGCTTATATTTCATCGCAAGGTAGATGTTGCTAGTGCCAAATAGATTTGCAGGTATTTCTTTGATAAGACGTTTAAGCACGTGCTCTTGCCATTCTCGAGAGAACCTGCGTCTGGTGCCAAATTCGATAACTCTAAATGTTGGGTCATTCAGGAGGTTGATTTGTTCTATTTTTTGGGTGAGTGTTTGATTTCCACCAATCTTCGCGGTGTGTATTTCTTCTGCCGTCATCGTTTCGTTGTAATGCAGCTCGCTAATGATTGCCAAAAGGTAGATTTCGAAAAAAATTGTTTCAAGCCATGGGCCTTTGATTTTAATTTCAAAGGGGTTGCTATTAAACTGTACAAGCTCTGGATTAAGTTGATATCTGGCAAGAAAGGATGTGACAAATGCCGGCTTGATGAACCGTAGCCCTTTTAGGTAATCTAGTTCCTCGGGCGTAAATCTCAATTTGGAGGCGAGTTGTAGCTGCTCTTTGATTTTATCTACGAGGGTTTCTAACTTAATGTTATTACGACATTTATAAGTGTATTCCACTTCGCAATCCGGATATTTTCTCCATACTACTTGAGCCATGGTTGCTTTGTACAGATCTGTGTCTAGAAGGGATTTGATGATTGCTTTCATGATGTATGTGTGTATTATGTGATTCGTCCTAGCTTTTGTGTTACTTTCCAGCCTTTATGTGTCTTGCCGCTTTTAAGGGTGGCCAATAGGTTGGAAACGCCAAGTTGGTTCTCCCTACAGAACTGCGATAGTCCTTTAGTGGTAAGATGCTCTGTGCCGTCTTCTGCTATAACTTTATATAAATGTAGGTTTATTTTGCCTAGTGTCCCTTGTATGCGTTTATTTCTTGTGCCTTCTTGGTCTTTCAGTGGCTTTCTTGTTAGCCAAGCGCTTTTTAACGCAGCTTTGTGTTCTGCAGAAAGTGGGGTGCCTTTTTTACCCTTACTAATGTTTTTCCGAGCTTGCTCAGATCGCTTTTGGCCCCTTCTCTTTTCGGCCGCCTTTTTATTTGTTTCTGGGGTATGTCCTTTTCCTCCTTCGCCACCAATAGCGATATTAAAGAGTTTCGTGACTTTTCCTTTGTAGTGGGAGATATAGTATTGTTCGCGCGAATCAATGAGTTCTACTGGGATATTTGCTTCTAGTACTATATGATGAGTAATCGCCTTTATACCTACCTTGTGTAGTTTTCGTAATTTGTGGTAAGCAATAATTCTAGTAAGGCCGCGAGCTGCTTCACTGTCGTGGTTTTTTAGCCGCCTACGAAGATTGTTTGTCTTTCCGATATAATATATGTCCCCTGTGTCTGTAATTAGCCCATAAATTGTGTGATTTTGGGTTAAGTAAAGATTCTTCATTTTGTTTGTGGTTTTGTTATTTTTGGCGTAGCCATTTAGTACGATTGATATGCTCCTAATGTGCTGGCCATAAGCATTAGGACATCGCATGGTTTGAGATCGTCGAATCTTGGGGTCGCTGTTCCATAGTGGTCCTCGGCATATCCGCTTACCTCAACGTATGGCTCGTCGACGCCAGGCTTAGCTGTTACTTCCCAGTGGCTGTCAGCACATGTGTTAGAGAATCGTAATGTGTTTCCTGCCTGGATGTGCTTGGAAACCTGTTCTTTAACTGTGGAAAATAAAGCCTTCATAAATTTGAGAAACGCTCAAATTTATGTTTTACTAGCTCTCGTGTACTTCCTTGATATCCCTAAATTGATACTTTAATGCTGTAAGCTTTTCAACTTGTGCGTTGGGCGGTATTAACCTCACAATCTTATTACAGTGCGGGCATTGCCATTGTCCCTCGCCGTTGTTCCAGTAATCTCCTTCCGAACAACCTCTTGGTGGTACGTACCATTTTGTCTGTATAAAGGTTAGTTTTGCTATTGTAGTGCCTTTGTTGCAGTGAGTGCATTTTGCAACCGTTAGTTTCTGCAGTCTAACTTTTTCCTTTTGCAGGGACAGTATTTCTTGGTCTATTTTTGCTAGCTGTGCCATATTTTTGTGTTGCTGGTTAAAACCGATTAGCGTAGTCTTTAGTTGACATGGTTGCTAATTCCCAGCTCGTAGATGTCCTTTGCTGTAGGTACGTAATTATCTGCTATCTTCCCGTCAAATGTTTTTAGTTCCCTTACTGCCGACGAGCTGATATGTTGTGATGTTGGCTCGCACCCAATCCAGACAACGGGGTGTGCGGGTGCCAGCTCCTCGGTAAATCGTCTCCAGTGTAGCTCGGCATCCAAGTCTGTACCATTGCGGATACTACGGACAATGGAAGCTTTTGGAAACTTCTCTATTGCCTTGGCTAATAGGGTGTCAAATCCTAGAACTTGGTGGAAAATCAAAGTGCTTGCCAATGTGTCATATCTGGTCTGCATTGCAACAGTTCCATTTGTGACTTTTTGCCGGTTAATGCCGGCTGCAATTACTACTTGGTTAAATACTCTTTCTGCATTTCTGAGTACAGATAGGTGCCCGAAGTGAAATGGGTTGAAACTGCCGGGGTATAGGGCTATTGTAGGTTGGAAGGCTTCGGCCACTTCGATCTGGTCTTTAAATCTTCCTCCGAATTTTTTGCCCCACTGCCTTAGAAAGCCTATTCTAGCTGGGCGATATGCCTCTAGCCCATACTTTTGGTTTTCTTTGAATATTGCCAGCTCGTATTCTAAACGTGCTGCCAACGGTTGTTTTTCCATCAAGATTTGGCAATCTAGAGCAAATAGTTTTTTGCCTAGGACTGACTTTGGTAGGTTCTTCCATTCACTTTCCAAAATTGCCTGTACGACGTCTTTTTTACCTGCAAATTCTGGGAGCTTATCTCTGACGAAAGTTGCGCTCAGCAACTCGTTTCCGGTTGCGCCTGGACGATAAACTAGGTCGTGAAAGATAATTGTTAGTTGTAGTAGCAGATCTCCTTTTGCCTGTTCCAGTAACTTAAGTATGTGGCTCTCACCGTGCCAATACCTCTGTTTTTCGTCGTATGCATTCCTGACTACTTCCAGAACCCGCTTTGCTTGCTTTGGAAAGGCTGATTTAATAATGGCGGTTATTGTATTCATGTTATCTATCGTTTTGGGCGGCCTGCCGTGCGCCGTTTAGGTTTTCTGATATGCCTCCTATTCTTCTTGCGCAGTCGCCTTCCCATAGTCTGTTGTTGCGGAGGTCATCGGCCAAGCTTTCAGCTTCTGCGGCTACAGCTCTAAGTTTTATTTCAGCAGTTCTTCTCTCGCTTTCTGTCATATATTTATGTTTTAATCGCGGAAGACTACAGCCCTGTTCCCGTGCACAAGGACGCGATCTTCGACATGAAAGCGAACACCGCGTGCAAGGGCGAGTTTTTCGCAATCCCGGCCCAGCCTGATAAGGTCTGTCGGCTCGTGGTAGTGCTCAACTCTGGCTACTTCTTGCTCGATAATGGGTCCTGCATCCAGCTCTTTTGTAGCGTAATGGCATGTTGCACCAATAAGTTTAACGCCACGCTCGAACGCTTGGCGGTATGGGTCTGCTCCTGCAAACGCTGGAAGAAAAGAATGGTGAATGTTTATTATTTTACCGGAAAACCTTTGGCATACCCATTCGGGTGAACTACCCCGCAAGCAGCGGGGCATCCAGTTTCGACGGCGCTAACTTATATACTTGGCCACTACGATCTCGGTTGAAATCATAGCCCTCGTATACAGTGGTTAATGCCTCCACTGGCAGACCAATACGTTCCGCATTGGTAATAGACTTACTATTATTT
>Ga0172380_10000211_pt1 | contig 124829 bp, 133 predicted proteins | sample Leawe162metaG_FD_119747 | JGI IMG/M metagenome (GOLD analysis project Ga0172380, IMG submission 119747) | Leachate microbial communities from a municipal landfill in Southern Ontario, Canada - Leachate well 162 metaG | ecosystem: Engineered > Solid waste > Landfill > Unclassified | place... | reverse complement strand
CATGCCTTTTTAATGTAATTTGCTTTCCATGTAGATGAGGCTATACATACTTTTGCCTCATAAGAGATTTGACCAAATGAAGCATCTGTTAAAGCAGTAGAGGAAGCCGCGGCTGCGCCTCCAGTTGTGTCCGAGGCTATTAAATCTGGTTTTCCGGATTTATCCTTGTATTTTGGTTTCTTTGTATTATATTCACCTGTGGCATTCTTCTTTTGCCAGCCATACCATGGCGCATTGGATAGATAGACTAATTCAGCACCAATAATTTCATGGATAGTCCCGCCATTACCCTTTTTTACATTAACCACAGATTCCGCGCTGTTAATTTGATTTGATGGAGGTTCGGCTCCGATGTTTGGCTTTAAGTAAACATCGCCCAAATCCAAAGCTTTTCCATCTTCAAGAACAATATCTTTTACTGTCAATAGCTCAAAGCCATCTTTTTTTAGTTCGATAGTGTAATTGCCCGCGGGAAGGTTTTCGATCTTTGTTCTTGAAATTGAACCGTTGTCGATGGTCTTTGATGAAAAAGCATACTTATAGAGCTTTTTTTCAGCTGATTTAAACGGTCTTGATACCGCATTATATGTATCTGTAATGGCCTTTTTTGCCCAGTTAACGGCACCCAAACTTCCCGATATCTGCACAGGACCGTGAGGCGTCGGTGCTGTGTCTGTTGTGTCTTCAGAACCATTTCCTACTATTGATCCAACGGTGCGTACAGCATTCTCAAGCCACAGGAGATCTTTAGTTCTGCCTACCATCTTTAAATAGCCATATGGAGTTGAAATTGATCCGTCAATTACTTCCTCATTTCCGGGAAAGTTACCTATTTTAGAAGCGCTACTTGCAATATTTGTTAGCCAGTGTACAGCTGCAGTTTCACTCTCTTTGAAACAAATAGTTATAGTTTTGCCATCAAGCGCTGGAATATATCCATCCATGCTATCATTTTTGCATACAGTGCTATCCTTTGCGGGCGCGCTTACGGACGCTGAAGATGGAGCAGTCGGAATTGCAAGCTTGACTACCGATTCATATTTTACCGTTTCCCCCTCCTGAGCCGCAGGGATTTTCTCAATAGGAATTTGGAGTTGTGTAATATCAGCGTCTTTAACTGGATCAGTCCCCTTGGCATAAACGGCTAAATAAACAGTCTTTGTGTTGTAGCCCGTATATTGTTTTGCTTTAGGATGGGGAACTGTGATTGTCAGCTTACCGTTTGCTGGGACAGCCTGGCCCTCGGGTGGATACACAAATCTGCTGGCAGACCCCTGATCTGGATTGTAGAACATTACATATAGCTTCGCGTCTGGAGTAGGATTTGCAACTAATACCTCGAAGGAAAGATTTGTGTTCAGTGCGCTTGGCATGTCAGCACTGACGTTGATCGAAGATGCTAACCCTTTTTTATTGCTGTTTTTTGGTTTTTGAGCATCCGATGGAGTATTGGTTGATACGCTTAATTTGTAGTTCACGCTTCCAACGGGAGCCTTGTTATCTTCAAACCCAGCTTCAGTATATCGTACGGGCCGAAACGTGATTGAAGATGTACCGGTAGGAAAGTCGGCGATTTTAGTCTTTTCATTGCTTTTCTTTACTGGCGCTACGAGTAAATTTGGATCTGCGGCCACTTTGGGTGCCGGAAATCCTGGTAATACACACTTCGATACATCGGCAATAGTATAAAGATTGGTTGAGTTGCTGCTGTCAGCTGTGCTTTGTAGATGATATATCTTTGTCCCATCTGATGCGGTGTTCATTTGAACAACCCTTACTTGTATTGGCAGGGGAGTTCCGCTAGAGAATTTTTTGTCTTTTTCGGTGTCTAGTATTTTATATTCATCCTTACCCTCAACCTTGCCGTATGCTGCATACTGGCCATTGCCGATATCCATGCATTTGATGTCGTAGTTACTACCAGTATCGGGCGCTATATCTGTATTCGTAACCTGTCCCGCGCTACCGTCTTTGTTGTAGCCTAAATAAATTTTGATATCTTTGACGTCTTTCCCTTTTGATAAGACAATATTTGAAACTTTTTCAGCTGGTGTTTTGACACTATCTTGGCCTGCCGTTAGTTCGAAGATAATTCCATAAGATCCTAGTGTATCCCCCGTGATCTTAAATGTAAAATCCCCACTTGGCAAAGTGGTTGCCCTGTTATTTATCGGGCCAATGAACGTTCTTGATGTTCCATCGCTATTTAGAGTACCCGTTTTATTAAATGTTACTGTTGCGCCCTCAACGGGTGTTTTGTCTTTGTAGTATACATAGCCTGAGACTATACTCACATCCTCTACCTGAGCGTCACCAGTTGATCCTCCTGAGTTTTGCGGTTGTGCTGCCTGAGATATTTCGACCTCGGAGGGAACAAGAATCTTTGGGCTATATGGTTTATAGGCCGCAGCTAACGCTGAGCTGTTTGCGGATAGCACCCCCAAGGATATAATTAAAGCCAATAGTCTTTGTATTCTTTTCATAGTTTATTCCAATTTATTTACATTTAAGAGAAATAGCCTCTGCGATTATTGATCTCGAAAGCTGTCTTACACAAGTTGAGCGAAAGCTTGAATTTACCGGTGCTGCAACTGGAGTGTTTTTACATTCGTTCACTTTTAGCTTGAACTGCTCGTACGTTTCAAGTGGAAGGATTCCATTTACTAATGTCGTAACTTTTACGTTTGATATAGTATCGTATGTCCCATATGCAATTTCACTGCCATATTGATTGTAGTAATCGATAATTGCCTTAACTATTTGACCTCTGTAACTATCTAAAGCCTGTTGATCGGTTGAGCCCTGAGGTACATTTTTCAAGGTTATTTTTGATTCTTGGCAAAAGTATGCTGTATTTTTCTGGCCAACAGAAAGCAACAGGTTTTTAAAATCTGCCATCACCGCACTGTCGTTTGAATGGTTGGAGAGGGCGACCGTGATCGTTTTCTGCTCGCTGTCAGTTGGGGTACTTGCTGAGATGTTGGCATCTTGGATAGTAAAGAATCCAATCAGGCCAAGCGAAACAACAACAAAAAGTAAAACGCCTACAGAAAAAGCTCTTGAGCCAGCGCTTATATTTTTAATTTTTTCAACCATTCCCCCTCCTTAAGGAGTTCAATCCGTTAATCACATATTAATGATATAAAATTATTCTTATAAGTTCAATACTTATAATTTTCGTACCATTCATTTATTTTTTTAGGATCGCCACTTAACAACACTTCTGGTATTGTTTTACCCTCAAAATCGCGCGGACGAGTGTATTGTGGTGATTCAAGTGATGCAGAATCTTGGCTATTAGAGAAACTTTCGGCATTTAACGACTCGGGATTTCCTAAAACACCGTCTACTTGTCTTGAAACAGAATCGATCATTGCCATCGCGGGGATTTCTCCACCAGACAATACATAATCTCCAACAGATATTTTTTCGTCGACATAGTCTTCGATTCTTTTATCGAAACCTTCGTAGTGGCCGCAAACCAGTACTACCTTGTCTAGTTTTGCAAGATCGTTTGCCATTTTTTGATCAAATTTCTTACCGGTAGGGCATAGAAGAACTGTTTTTTGCTTGATCTTATGATTAGTTTTAGTTGCTTCTCTTATTGCTGGTACAACTACATCAACTCGCATCAGCATCCCCGGATTTCCGCCAAATGGTTTATCGTCGATTTGTTTGTAATTGCCAATGCCAAAATCTCTGAGATTTAAGGTTTCAAGCTCGATCAGTTTTGTATTTATTGCACGACCGATAATAGAGTAATTCTCTAGAGATTTAACAAAATTGGGGAATAATGTAATAACGGTAAATTTCATAATGTTGTCTAAAATTATTATTTGTCTTTTATGCCAAGTATTTTAAATGTTTAAATTCTTGAAACGGCCGCTAGAAGCGGCCGTTTCACACTCAATTTTCAATAGTTATTAGATGACCTCAGTTGACTTCTCTTCGATTGGTTTCATCTGTTCAGTTAGTTTGTCTTCGATTGGTTTCATTTCCTTCTCTTCTTCTACGGCTTCAATTTCGTCAGGTGCTTTTGTATCGGCATCAGGCATATCGCTTGAGGGTTCTTTGAGGGCGCGGCCTGTTTCGGGTTCGATAATCTTCATATTTACTCTAGCTCTCTCTTTGGCTCCAAGCACACGAAGGAGTGTGCGAATCGATTTGGCTGTTTTACCTTCTTTACCTATAATCTTACCCATATCTTCCGGGTCAACCGTAAGCTCTATCAAAACTCCCATTTCGTCGACTTTTCTTTCGGTTTTTACCTTGTCTGGGTTGTCTACAATTGCCTTGACAACCATCTCGACAAACTCTTGGTCTTTGTATTCCACGATAGCCTCCTATGGCTTATTAGTTTGCATCGTTGCTTTTAAGCTTTTGGTTCCTTTTCAATATCATCAGCAGGTTTTTCATCGGGCTTATCTGTCTCGATATCCTTCTCTGCTTTCGTTTCTTCTTCTGTGCCCTTCTCTTCAGTCTTATCCTCTGCCGTAGTATCGTCAGCAGTTTCCGCTTTTTCATCGCTAGATTCGGTTTTGGCCTCTACTTTTGGTTTTTCCTCTCCCTTTTTGCCCTTTTTATCCTTGGCATGATCTGGTACAAACTTGATACTTTTGTGTTTTACCTTCTGACCCTCAAGCAATTTTGCAAGTGAGTTAGAGGGTTGCGCGCCTTTGTTTAGCCATTCCAAAATCTCATCTTTGTTTAAAGATGTTTCTTTCGTGTGTGGGTTGTACCATCCGAGAACTTTTATGAATCCGGATTTGGCTGGTCGTGAACTTTCTGTTAAAACGATGCGGAAGAATGCACTGTTTCTCCTACCCGATCGCGAAAACCTCAATGACAGCATATCTATATTTCCTTGATTATTCTTCGGTTATCCTAACAAATTTGGGTAATTTTGTCAACAAACTAGCATACCCGTGTTTAAAGTCCAAAAAGCTAATTTTGTTCTTTCCTTCTACTTGCACGGAAATTAAATCAATCTTTTCACCGACCATTATTGCGCTATGAACAATAATTCTTTTTCCATCAATTATGAAAAATGCTTTTGGCCAATCGGAGAAGGCGCGTATTTTATTGTAAGCGCTTCGAACACTTTCTCTTTCTAAAATTTGTCCATCTGATTTTTTAACTTTTGAAGTCATCGAAGTTTGTGATTCGTCTTGTGGACGCAACTTAATTTTTCCCTCTAAATAGTCCTTTAAAACTCTTGGTAAGTCATTAATTGCTAAGGTCATTATTTTTTCTCTTAATGTGTCATGGGTATCATTATCTGAAATATCGATTTCTTGTTGTGCTACAATATCGCCTGTATCGCATTTTTTGTCCGTTAAAATAATCGAGTATCCAGTCTTTTTGTCGCCGTTTAAAATCGGGGATATGATAGGGGATGCCCCTCTATATTTTGGCAATAGTGAAGGGTGGATGTTGAGTATCCCGTGTTTAAATTTATCTATCACGTTTTGCGGGATTATTTTTCCATACGCGTGGATTAAGCCAAGATCAAAGCTACCAGCTATAGGTTGCGAGAATGATGTTGACAGGCCGACTTCATCGGCGAATTCGTGGGCGGGGTTTTTTGTTAAGCGTAGTCCACGTCCGGCGGGTTTGGGAGATTCCGTGATAAGACAGTCAATTTTAAAACCTGCGTCGGATAAGGTCTCGTAAATTTTTTTAAAGTATGGGGAAGATGAGAATATAATCATAAGTTAGCGGGGGTGGTCGGTGCAGAACTTTTTTGGTAATCAGTGATCAGCCTACCTTGAAGATGATCGATCTCGTGTTGCATAGCTCGAGCAATCATTCCCCTGGCTTTTGTTTTTTTCTTCTTTCCATTTTCATCCAAATGCTCAACGTGAATTTTTTTAAATCTTGGCACCTCAACTTCGATTTTTCCGCATGAGAGACAACCCTCTTTTTCGATCGAGGTGTCTTTTGAATTCCAGACAATCTTTGGATTTATTAAGGTAATTTTCGGGATTGCAACAAGTTTTGGGTTTTTCTCGAGCATTTCGGCAGTTGGCTCAAAGCCAATAATAGCCAAACTTATTGATTTCCCAACTTGAGGGGCTGCTAGCCCCACGCCTTTGGCTTCGTCCATCAGCTTCCACATTTCACCAATTAAGCTCATTACTTCTGAGTCAACTTTTGGGACAGCTTGAGTTTTCTGATTTAGAATTTTGTTTGGGGCTTGTAAGATTTTCATTTGGTCAATTTGTTTGAATAATTTTCAATAACTTCATGATAAAGATCCAGTAGGTCTCCGGTTGTGTTTGACGCGCGAAACTTTCTGGCGTTCAACCTTGCTTTCATGGAGAAGTCCAGCCTCATTTTATCCCGTCGGCAAAGCGCGATTACCTTATCAGAAAAATCTTCAACAGTAAAGTCTGTCAGCAGTCCGTCTTGATTTTCTTCGATAAAATCTTGCGCTCCAAAACCTTTGACCGCGACCACTGGTGTACCCGAAGCAAGCGACTCGATGATTACAAGTGGCTCTGGGTCAAGGCGTTGTGGGTAAACGAGCATATCGGCTGCGCCAAATATTTTGTTGACATGGGCTTTGGGCATTGGCCCGGTGAAGGTGACGAACTTAGCATACGGCTGATCGCTAATGGCTCGGCGAAAATCATAAAGTTTATCCCCGCCACCGATTATCATCAGATGGACATCTTCTACCGCCCGCCAAATTTTATGAAACGAACGCAGTAGAAATTTGATATTACTACTGTCGTCTATTGAGCCGACAAACAAAAGCAACTTGCTCTTAAGTGGAATCTTGTATCTGGTTTTTATTGTTTCAGAAGGGAGGCTAATGAAATCTTTTGTGAATATGCCGACTGGAACTGTCTTTATGGACGTACTTATACCAAGGCTCTGGAAATATTTTTTTGATGTACCCGAAAGCGCGACAATCTGATCGCACTGCTCGCTATATTTGATTGTCTTTGCAATCAACCTCTCGCAACTTCTTTGAGGTGATGACATAAAATGCGGATTAATGCGCGCATATTCGGGAAATATTTTATAAAAAGTATGAACAAGCGGGATATTCATCGCTCGCGCTAGTCGGTGAGCAAAAGGGAATAGGTCGAAAAAATAATGGCTATGAACAATATCGAGTTCGAGCTTTTTGATCTGCTCTCTGCTGACAGAGGACTTGGGCCAAACCCTCGGCTCTTGTTTTTTGGACATTTTGTAGATTGCGGGCAATCGAATAACGTAGCGATCAGAGTCATGATACCCTTTGACTTCCGGCGCAAAAACATAAACAGCATGACCTAATTTTTCAAGGCTTCTTTTGAGGGATAACACCGAAACTGCCGTACCATTTGGCACGGGAACGTAAGAATCGCACACGAAAGCTATTCGCATAAGTTAATTATAGCAGAGTAAATAATAAAAAGTTTTATGTTTTAGCTCCCAATCGTTACGGATCCTGGAGTCGGAGTGGTTGGTTTTACATTGCTATGATATCCGATTTCATAGGAATCAAGAGTCGGCGTAGAAGCGCCATCAGTATTGGTCAGGGTTGTTTCGACTTGGATATATTTATAAAACGTTTCAGATCCTGGGTCACCCGTTTTTGAGGTGACTATTGATGTGAGGTCAAGCGAACCGCCCGAAGCGGGTGTTTGATAATCACTCCATTCTGTCCAGTCCGTTGAGTTGATCGATGATCTAAATCTAAACTTAACATCGGTATTCTCCGGCTCGGTATATGCTGGCGAGAACGTCTGCCACTGATAAAGATTGGTGTTTGTGATTTGTGTCGCGGCGGTGGTGTGGACGGCGGTGGCACCAGCTTCTATCGCTTGAAATTCGTATAGATATCCATCATCTGCTAAGTCTGGGTCTTGTGGAGCAAAATCTATTTTAAGATATCTTGCCGAAGCGTTCATAGTACACTCACTCCATCCTCCCACCAACGGAATACAATCTGCGGGAAGTGTGAAATCCGCACCATTTAAACTATACGAATATATAATGTTCATCCAAGTACCCAATTTATTTCCAGACAAGGCCCTACTTTTTGATATCATATATTCTTGGCCGAGATCTATCGTCCATGACTGGCCAGTAGGCCACAGCATATTAGTTGCTGTCCAACATGTGCTTTCGTTTAGATCTATCGGCTTGTCCTTGTTTGCCTCATCACAAGTAGCAGTGGTGGTTTTTTCAGTTAAATCAATCTGACTTCCGGCTGAGTTATTTATCGTTATCGCTCCAGGCGACGAAGATGTATTTATATTTGAGAGAATTGCGCCTTCATGTTCCCAGTCTGCTTGAGTAGTCAAACCAGCTTGGGTACTAGAAGCTTTTGAAAATTTTTCTGTACCTAAATAATTATTTTGAGAGGTATAGTATTTTATCTTTAATGTTACTAAAAAAAAAATAACCACAACCAGCGCAAATAGCAACAAGCTATACTTTTTTCTGATTATCTTCCAAGTCATTTTCTCCATATAGCGCTTTACCTTATGACTTTGATTATAGGAAAAACCCCCGTGCTTTGCAATCGCTTGCATCGCACGAGGGTTGTAACATAGGACTGGCCGGAAGGACTAGCGAACTGTTACCGGCTCCCCCATCTCTGGGGGAGGATTAAGGTAGCTGCCAGACAGCGTGACAAGCGTCGTCATACCGTCGGCTACCGTCGAGTCGGCAACGCGCCTGACCCCGACTACAACGTATTCCCGACCCCGGAACCCCATTTTCTGCCCGACGGAGACATCAACATCCCCGTCAAACCCAACCACACTTCCACTACCCGGTGTGAAGCCGAGGCCTTTTGCCGGAACAACTAGGGGATGCACCTTCCCCCTCCAATCCAGCAGAACCCGGTGTGGGGAGGGGGTGATCAGCTCAACCCCTCCTGCGTTCCAGCGAAGGAAGGTTCCCCTCGTCCAACGTGCCTCCCCCGCCAGGTTGAACAATACGCTTCTTTGTCCCATGGAGGCGTATGTCCAATCCCCTCGTGTTTGGATCTGTGAGGGCGGGAGGTTTGCGAACAGCCACATCCTCCACCTCCCACCGGGGAACACCGCCTGAAGAATGTGACGGAGCGAAAAGATGTTGCGCTCCCGTTCCGCCATCTCCTCTGCTTGAAGTGTCCAGTTCATCGACAGCCACCGCCAGCTGGCGGTGGGTAGCAAAGAAACCGGCCCGGCAACGATCTTGCCACGGGTCATATCGCAAGGCACGACAAATGCCTCGCGGTCCGAGTTGATGGCGTTGTCGCCGCGACAGACCAACGTCCCGTCTGTCTTGACGGCGACAATCCGTTTGATCGCGGACTTGACAGGATCGCTGGGGTCGTCGTAGTACCAAAACGAGACAACATCTCCCGTCTGGTACTGCTCTGCCCTGGCAATGTAGAAGAAGGAGCAAGGCGGGACTCCGTCTTCTGACGCCATCGACCAGTAGCCCTGACTGCTACTGGTGTAGGCGAAGCGCCATCCCCACAGCATGGGGATGAATACCACCGCCAGCAGGATAACGGTGGCCATGATCGGCCACCGTACGACCCCCCACACTCTCCGCCAGTTCAGTGTAATTGGCCGAACACGCACACTCACGGTCGGAGTGTGAGCTCCAGTAGAAGTACTTTTGCTTCCCAGGGTCGCGTTGATCATGGAGCCCAACCTCCTTGCCCCGGTGTGGGGCTGAGCTGATCTGTCAAGGATCGCGAAGCGTCAACGGAGACACGAAGTCCATCCGTCGTTCACCGCTCGATCAAGAGAATATACTGCTAAGTACATCGAGTGTCAACATGGAGAACATTTTTATAGATTCAGCCATAGGTCGAAGATAACATCATGAATTAAAATATAATGCAAGTTCTGATATCAAGAGAGACTTCGTTCTGTCAAAAACATCATAGTACAAGAGTGTTTAGAAGTTTGAAATACTTAAACTAGCTAGTACTTCTTATCGTCAACTCCCAATCGTCACCGATCCAGGGGTGGGAGAAGCGGGCTTGACGTTAGTGTGATAGCCGATGGTGTAGTCGGACAAGGTGGGTGTAGATACTCCATCGCTAGAAGTCAGAGTACTTTCCACTTGTATGTATTTATAAAATGTTTCAGAACCTGGATCTCCGGTACTTGACGTTACTGAATCTGTTATATCAAGCGATCCACCGCTTGCGACTGTTTGTGAGGCAGTCCAAGCAGTCCATGTAGAACTATCTGTTGAAGTTCTAAACTTAAAGCTTATATCTGTATTGGCTGGTTCGGTATAGGTTGGACTGAATGTCTGCCATTGATAAAAGTTAGTGTCTGTTATCTGAGTGGCGGCTGAGGTGTGGGTGGCGGTTGCATCAAAAGGGACAAAAAGTTTCAATTCCATGTATTGATGGGGATATGGTGTAGCTTGAAAAAACCTAACATACCGTGCGCTAACATTTGTTGAGTGATACTCTGATGGTGCATTATAGGTTGGACCTGTTGGGGGAAAATTTGAAAAGTTTGTGCCGTCATCGCCATATTGTATTGCACCAGAAAATATTCCAAAATTTGGATAAACAAATCCTCTTGCATAAAGCGGGGTGATTTCACCTAAATCAACAGTCCAGTTGTGGGCTCCAGGCCCCCATCCGGTAGACAGGTTTCCATCCCTCACATTTTCTTTATCAGTATCGGGGTCGGCTGATATCGTTTTGCCAGCCAAACTGATTTCTGTTTCCGCCGGTGCTTGATATAGCTTTATTTGGTGTATGTCTGTTGAGACATCCCATGAGCCAGTTCGGATGATTACGTGGTCAAACGACTGAAAAGAAGACCCATTATTTACACAAGTATATGCCAAATCGCAGCTTAATGACTCTTCAACGCCAAACTGTCCTCCACCAGGATAAATTTCGTCTGTATAAACATGTATATTATTGTGAGCAAAATCTGGATCGTTTGTCCAAAATTTCATATAAAATCTAAGAGTACTATCAAAATTAATTCTAATAGTATGGTCAGAACCATCTCCGGGAACAGTGAGGTATGTACCTAGATCATCATCGATTAGGTTATCCTTATTAGGTAGGTCGGTCACAATTTGTGCGCTTTCAATTGGTATTTCAGATCCGAAACCACCGCCCGTCTTTGAATCCATTTCAATTGTCCCACTCTCTGCAACTGTGATATTATTTTTTGAACCCTGATTCCAATCTCCCTGAGATGAAAGAATTGATTGGTTTGTCGAAGCTTCAACTTTTGTAGTTTTGCAGTTTCCGCTGGTGCCGTTATCAGTTTTAATGATATAAGCGCTAATGGTCCCGATACATACTATCAAAACCACTCCAACAACCAACTTCTTGGAATGTAAGCTGCTCATAAATCTTATGCTCCTATAATCATATTATAAAGAACGCCCCCACCGTTTGCAATTCTAGTGCAAGGGCGGGGGCGTGAGAGGAATATCGGGCTCCTCGGATAGGACGTTCAGCGCTTGAAGTAGCGGTCGTCCGGGCTCTCGAGAGCCCCTTTGGCCATCGCCTTGGCGTGGCCATCTGCGAAGACGACATTCGCCGTCTCGTTGTGGCGGTAGCCGATGTCGTCGTAACCCCACTGCTGAGAGGGGGCTGTAACGGCCATCGACTCTGTCGGGCCGCTGCCGTCTCCCCAGTCAACCTCCGAATCGGCGAATACCACTGTAATTGAAGGTGTTGAAAGAGACGCGAGCGTGGCCGGTGGTCCGTAGATCCAGGTTGAAGGGTTGAGAAGGCCTCCGACATAGACCCAGTTGTAGCCGTAGCTACATCCGTAACCCATGTCCTTGACCCTAAAGCTCGAACACCGTTGGATTTGCCCGTTCTTGGTGTAGGGTGCGAGCAGCGAGCGGGCAGTGTCCCAGTTGGTTGCGCTCCGATAGCCGCACCAATACTGGGAAGTCCAGTCGTACGTGTAGGGCATGAAGCCCTCGTCGTAATCCTGGACGTACATCAGGGCAGCGAGCCCTAGTTGCTTCAAGTTGGAAAGACAGCTGGTCTGGCGGGCCTTCTCGCGCGCTCGAGAGAACACCGGGAAGAGGATGGCGGCCAGGATCGCAATGATCGCGATGACCACCATTAACTCGATGAGTGTGAATCCGTTACGTCGGTGCAAGGACATCGACCTCCCTTATCTGCCCAGTCACCGGTTGGTGAACTCTCTGGGTCAGAGTTAGAACTATCGTATCGACTTTTCGACTGATCTTGTAGTCAGAGCCGACCGGTAGCTCCTTGCCGTTCAGCGAAGTGCTAACGGTCAGCTTGGTTCCAAACATGCACTGGCCGTCAATCCGAATCGAGCCAACCATCACTGGCTTTGGAAGCCGGATGGTCAAGGTCTCGATCTGTCGGCAACCAGCGCCGATCCTCCACGCACTCTTTGTGTCTTCATCGAAGACCTTGGCTGGGTTTTGCCCGGAGGTCTCGACGAATGTCGCGTGGCGTAGGTCGATCTCGCTGGATTTTGGCGGAGCAACCAGCGGTGCGGGAGTGGCAACGATCGCGCCGCCTGCAAGATCGAATGTAGCAGGCAAAGGATCAGCCCGAAAGGCGGTGGCTTTCATGAAACTCGCCACACTACCCTTGAGTTGCATTACCTTGCCCGGTACTTGCCAAGATAGCTTGCCGGTTGTCCGCTCATAAACATCAGAGCGTGACTCACCGACGATGACGAGCCAGTCACTCTCCACCAAGCAACGCTCTGGCGGATTGAAGAATCTGGCCTGTTTCTCAAACTCCGGTCTGCGGTCGAACGGTGCCCAGAACCCAGTCACGATGCCCTCGACAACAATTGCTTGTGTAGGAGCTGTTTCTGGATTGGGTTTTGGCCAAGCAGGTGGCGCGCTCGTGGCTCCCGGCAGCGCAATCCAGCCCATCTCGCAGCTGCCAGAGCTCGCGCCATCGGCTTGGTTGTCTCCGCCTACCCAGAACCACTTACCATCCGGTGATACTTCCCAGACGCGTTTCATGGCGGCTTTGCCGCACCACCGGTAGGTGACGTTGTCTCCTACATTGATGGCGGTGCTTGGGGAAGCGGGGTTTTCGCGAACCCACGCCAATCCCTTTACCGAACCGCCGTAACTTCCCCCGAAACTTGGGTACCAATGCAATGGCACTCCCCAGAACGGAAAGGCGGCTATGACGATGGCAGTGAGAATGGCGACTATCACAGTCCGCGGATGCAAGCTTTTCCTCAAACCAGCGCCAGACCTTCTTGCGACCGGGGCCTTTGCCCCCGGGAACGCGCCAGCAGTCCTTACTGGGGGCATCTGCCCACCTCCTAGATGTCAATCTACTCCACCCGTTAACTCCGAGGAGTCACTAAGTGGTGAAGATCGCAGTTGACGGAATTGGTCTCGCTAAAGCGAGCGCCAACTCTCTTGTCTTATGCGACCAGAATTGCCTTAGCTTGCCATGTCAGAGTTTGTCCCAACAGGGTCTTGGCCAAGCGAAGAACTCTCATTCTCTCACATGTCCGAGACACTGCAGAATACCAAAAACAGGCCAAATGTCAACCACGATACGATCAAAATTTCTATCGAGCGTATTATAGCACAAAACCCGAGTAACTCGGGCTTTGTGATTCTTCTAAAATATCTAAGTAAAAACTTTATTCGTTTGTTTCAGTGTCTTCGCCTTTGAGCACTTTCCCTTTTGCTTCTTTTGAGAGTTCGATATGGACGTCTTTGAGCTGTTTCTCGGTAACTACGGAAGGGGCGCCCATTAATGGGTCGCGGGCATCACCGGTTTTTGGGAAAGCCATTACTTCGCGGATGACTTCTTCGCCAGCTAACAAGGTAACGATACGGTCAACTCCGGGGGCTGTTCCGCCATGCGGAGGGGCGCCATATTCAAAAGCTTTGAGCATATGACCAAAGCGTCGCTCTTTTTCCTCTTCGGTAATTCCCAGAAGCTTGAATATCTTTTCTTGGATATCTCTTTTATGAATTCTGATTGATCCACCCGAAATCTCAAATCCGTTTAGAACAAGGTCATATGACTGAGATCGGGCTTCTTTTGGATTTGTATCTAACAGATCGACGTCATCTTCGTGAGGCATAGTGAATGGATGATGGCAGGAAACAAGTTTTTTCTCGCTTTCGGAATATTTAAACATCGGCACATCGATAAGCCACATAAAAGCCAATTCGTTTTTGTCGGATTTATCTTTGCGCAAGTCTGGCTTGTCGGTCTTGTATTTTTCGATACATTCTTTGTATGTGACGCGAGGAAAGGGGATTTGGGAAATCTTTTTTTCCGGGCAGACTTTTTCAACCATTGCGATCATCATTTTTTCAACCAATTCCCATATTTGCTCACGCGTGATGAAGCTCATTTCCATATCAAGCTGAGTGAACTCCGGCTGTCTGTCGCCACGCTGGTCTTCGTCGCGGAAACATCTAGCAATTTGAAAATATTTCTCAATGCCACCAATCATCAAGAGCTGTTTAAACTGCTGTGGACTTTGGGGCAAGACATAAAACTCGCCGGGATAAATTCTCGATGGAACCATGAACTCGCGCGCACCCTCAGGCGTTGATTTCGTAAGATATGGAGTCTCGATCTCGCGAAAACCTTCTTTCCACAAATACTCACGAAAGAACTTAATAACTTCGTGGCGCAGTGTAATATTTTTGGCCATGCGCTCGGTGCGCAAATCTAGGTAGCGATATTTCAACCTAAGTTCTTCGTCAACCTTGTGAGAGTCCTTGTCGATTTCAAATGGTGAAGTTTTAGCTTCATTTAATATCTCTAGTTTTTCGACCTGAAGTTCAATTTTTCCAGCATCATTTTTATCATTGATCATGTTCTGCGGTCGATCAGCAATTTTACCCTCAATTGAGACAACCCATTCACCGCGTAATTTTTGTGCCATTTCATAAGCTTCGTTACCAGGGACAAAAACCACCTGCAGCAAACCAGTGCGGTCACGTAAATCTATAAAAATAATTTTGCCATGGTCGCGTCTAGCGTGAACCCAGCCAGAAACCATAACACTTTCGCCTGATTTTTTTGCTGTTTCTTTTACTAATGTCCTATCCATAATTAGCTCCTCATTTTTTCAACTGTACCTGAAAAACCCAAATCAAACAAGATCATTTCGATCAATTTCAAGATGAAGCGAAGAGGGGATCGTAAGACTGGAAAAATCGAAATTGTGCGGGACGAAAAACTGAGCCTGTGTTTCGGATGGTAAAATAAGGATCTTTTTATCAAGTTGGTCTAAAAAACTGCCTAGGTGTTTTTTTGATAAAGATACATTTTTATTACGAGAGACTGCAAGTACAGACTGAGTGAACGGTGGAAGGCCGAGTTTTCTACGTTCACCAAGCTCGTTTTTTAGAAAAGCCTCCCAGTCATTATTGATGATTTGGGATATATATTCAGAGTCGTTAAAATTTTCTCCAAAAATAAATACTTCTTTTGCTGAATACGCGGTTAACTCTCGAATTAGGCGAAATAACTTTTGCCTTGCGCCAAGGCGAGGTGAGTTGGCCATAAAATCAAAAAACGGAAAAATAAAGTAATCGATTACTGGCTGTAAAAGCTCGACTTCATTTGGGGATAATATCGTGATGTACTTTTCATTTAGGTGCTTTATGTCGGTTGTAACATTATCGCGTGTTTCTGGAAAAAAGGCATTAATTTGCTTGGTAATATTTGTATATGAAAAACCAACCTGGTCTAACTTTATACTTTGGCAGCTATTACAGGTTGAGGATAATGGGGCACCGCAGGTAACACATATATTTGAACTTTGACTAAAGTAGATATTGTTGCATTTTGCGCAAGTCGATTCTTTCTTGCAGTCGCGACAGATCAGTCTAACTTGATCACGCCACGGACCGACAACGGCAATTCTTGATTTTGTGTTAATTGCCGTTGATATCTTTTGATGAAAGTCATTGTTTTGCGAGGCCATACCCCAGCTCCCGCTTGATGTGACTTTCAGCGGTGATTTGATATCAACTATCTCGAGATTATTTCTTAATAGTGCGGTGTACGAGATCATATCCGGAGAATCTTCGCCGACAATTAGCTGACATCCAGTAATACCACTTAGCATTCTTGCAACCGGATAAGCGTTGTAATAGGGCGACTGGTCTTCCTGAAAAGCAAAATTCAGTGGATCGTCTATGATCAGCGAGCCAAGCCTTGTGAATGGTAAAAATAGGGCATGACGGGTTCCGATTACGACTAGATTTTTATTTTCAAGCAAGTTTTGCCAAAGCGTTGCCTTTTCCTTGGAATCGAGTCCGCTATGCCAGATAGCGACCCCGAGCTCTGGCCGCATTTTTTTGATTGATTTTTCGACTTTTTGGATTTGATTGATGGTTGGCAGAACGATAACATTTTGTTTTAAGCGGTCGAGCTTTTGCAGATAATATGTAAGTCGCGACTCTCTATCCGCAATTAGCAGAAACCTTTTAGATAAATTATTGCGATTTGATATTTTTACGTCTGCGCCAATTCTTAAATAATCTTTTTTGTTTAAACTTGGTACAAAGCCAGTTAGCATAGCTCCTAAATCCGCCATGTAACGGGTGGAAAGTTCAAGTGCTAATTTTTTCTGGAAAGAAGTAATTACCGGTCCCGCGCTTATTGGCCGCAAAATTTCTTTTTTTGCTAAGCGCGAAGATAATTTGATTGCATTTACTAGTCCTAAGACTTTTTTATTTCCGAAGGGAACCTCAACTAGTTGATTTTCGCTTAAGTTAAAATTTGCTGGAATAATATAGTCGTATGATCGACTCGACTTGGTTTTTTGGTGAACAAAAACGGATGCAAACATATCAAAACCATACTTTAAATATTTAAAAATTCAAAAGTTTAGATCGAACTTGTTTAACTTATTGAGCAAGTAACCGCAAAAGTTCCTTTATCCCCTTGCCGGTAGCAGCCGAAATTTCCAAATCATGTTTAAAAGGTTTAGTTTTACCCGCAAGATCCTTTTTAGAGAGCACGATAATCTCTTTCTTTTGTGAAAGTTTAGGATTAAACTTTTCAAGTTCTTTGCGAATAGTTTTATAGTCTCGCTCTAGATTGTCGCTTGTGGCGTCAATTAGATGAAGCAATATTTTTGTTCTTTCAATGTGACGCAAGAATTTATGCCCTAACCCTTTTCCAGAATGGGCGCCTTCGATCAACCCTGGAATATCAGCAAATATAATATTTTTATCATCAAATTTTACCGAACCTAAAACGGGCTCAAGTGTTGTAAACGGATAGTCGGCAACTTTTGGTTTCGAATTTGAAATGGCCGAAATAAGAGTTGATTTTCCAGCATTTGGCAAACCAATAATACCAACATCAGCGATCAATTTAAGTTCAAGCTTAAGTTTTGTTTTTTGTCCGTCTTCGCCAGGTTTAAATTCATGCGGTGTTTGATTAGTCGAAGTTGCAAAATGAACATTTCCAAGACCACCTTTTCCACCCATGACTGCGACGAAGCTTTCACCTTCTTTTTTTAGGTCCGCTACAATCGTATTGGTATTTAAGTCTGAAAAAATTGTTCCAGGTGGAACGCTTAATATAAGATCTTGACCATTCTTGCCATGCCTTTTGGCTCTGCTACCTGCAAAACCATTTTCAGCCTTATATTGTTTTAGTCTGGCATAATTTGCTAGAGCATAAATACTGTTTGATGCCGTAAAAACAATATCACCACCATCTCCTCCGTCACCACCGTCTGGGCCACCCTTGGCAACATATTTCTCATGCCTAAAAGAAACGGCTCCATTGCCGCCTCTACCAGCTTCTATATCTATAATTGCTTCGTCTATGAACATGGTTTAAGTATAAAGTAGAAAATACAAAGTATAAAGTGTTGGTTAAAATGGATTCACGGGCCGTCCGCCTATAATAAGCTCAAAGTGCAAGTGGGGCCCAGTCGATCTACCTGTGTTTCCTGAATAGCCTATTACCTGACCTCTTGATACGTTTTCGCCAGCTGAAACATTGATACTTGAAAGGTGTGCATAGCGAGTATCCCTGCTCCCACCATGGTCTATAACGATTTGATTACCATATCCGCCAGACCAACCACCCGACGTTACGACAACTCTTCCTGATGCTGCGGCATAAACAGGTGTACCAATGTCTGCCATGTAGTCAACTCCGGTATGTCCTCGTCCGAAGTATTGTGATATGCCACGGCTCGATATCGGCGTGCCGAGATCGCTATTATCTACTCCGTCGTATCCAGAATCACTAGTATAGCGGCTGGTCGTTGCAGCAAGAACTTTGCTCTTTTTAGCGGCAGCTGCTAATTTACTCTTATTTAATGCGTCAAGTCGTTTCTTTTCAGCAGCGTCTTTTGCTGCTTTTTCTGCTGCTTCAGCGTCTTTGATCGCTACAAGCCAATCAGTTGACGATGAAACATCGGATGAGGGGATGTTTAACACAGTTCCGGGCTGAATTTTCTTTAAGTCAGTAGCGCTGATGTTGTTTTTTTCAAGTAGAGTTGCCACATGAAGCCCAAATCTTTCGGCGATTTGAGTTACAGTCTCGCCTTGTTTTACGGTATAGGTGGATTCTTGCCTTACAGGCTCCTCAATATTCTTGTTAGCATTTATTGATAGTTGTTGATCTAGGGTATATGAGTCATCTTTTGACATCATAGCTAATGCAACATCTTCTTTGCTTGTTTGGATTTGCGGAGTGTACTTGGAGACTTCTTCGACAAATTCTCCTGCTCTGACTGGATCAATCGGTTCGGAGTATTTTTTTAAATCTGCGTAAAATTGATCATTAACAGACGCTTCGGAAATCCAAGGAATCATTACTAAAACAAGAAGAAAAACTAGTTTAAAAGCAAACTTTTTATTGTCAAGCAACAACTTAAAAAGGAGCTTTGGAAACTCGTAGAAGAAACCAAGGAGTTTCTTAAAGCTCTTTTTAACATACGCATAAATTTTTTTGATGACCCCTCCCTGCAGGGGAGGATCGTCTTTGTCTAAAATCATAAGCCTTTCCAGACTTGACCATTCTACCTTATATCAAGGTTTTGTCAAGCCAGAACGTCTTAATTTTTACTGTTTCTTTTTTAGAGTTCTTAGTCTTTCTTCGACTAATATGAATTTCAGAATATCATCAGGCTTTATCTTGATGGTTCCAAGATAGCTAATGCCACATTCATTTGGAGCTTCGACTTGATTTACTTTTTCATTTGCAATTTGGATAAGGTTGGTTTTTAGCTCGCCGATTTTTTCTTCGCCCCTCATTACTTCTATCTTTGTACCAGGGCTTACTTTCCCGGATGTAACTTTACCACCTACTACACCCCTGTCTTTTTCTCTGTGGAACATTTTAATAACCTTTAGCTTGCCGATCTCCGTTTCGACAATTTCGGGTTCAAGCATTCCTTCTAAGGCCGCTGTAACTTCGTCAATAAGTTGATAGATAATTTCGTATTTAGAGATTTTTATCTTATTTAAATCAGCTAGTTTCAGGACTTGCGGGGAAACCGGAACTCTAAAGGCGAGTACTACGGCAGAGCTTGTTTGGGCTAGGTTTACGTCCGATTCCGTTACGCCGCCGATGCCGCTAGACAGTACTTTGACTCTGACGTCATTTGAGGATATTTCTTCGAGCGATGTTTTAATAGCGTCAAGTGATCCTTTAACGTCAGCGCGAAGTACAATATTCAGCTCTTTCATTTCGCCTTCTTTTGCAGCTCTTGATACTTCGGCCAAGCCGGATCCGCGACTGATCGTTCTGGTTGCTGATTCTCGTATCTGCTTTTCGCAAATTGCTTTTGCTGTTTTTTCATCTTTTACAGCTCTGACAAGAGAACCTACTTTTGGAACTCTTTTAAATCCTGCGACTAGGACCGGATCAGATGGTTTTGCTTCTTTGATTCTTTTACCAGTCCAGTCTTCCATGAAACGAACCTTTGCGAATTCACCTTCGAACACTAGAATGTCACCGGTTAGAAGAGTTCCTTCCTGAATAATAACAGTTGCAACAGCTCCTTTGCCAGGTTGAACTTTGGATTCGATGACCATTGCCCGTGCTGGAGAATTATAAACTGCCTCGAGCCCTTCCATGTCAGCGGTCAATGTGATTACTTCAAGCAGTTTGTCGATATTCAGCCCAGTTTTCGCAGAAAGGGGAACCATCGGTGTTTGACCGCCCCATTCTTCTGGAATAAGTTTATGCTCCGAAAGCTCTCTTTTAACTCTATCTGGATCTGCATCGGGTTTGTCAATCTTGTTTATAGCTACAATAATCGGAACTTTTGCGGCTCTAGCATGAGAAATTGCCTCGATTGTTTGCGGTTTTGTGCCTTCATCGGCGGCTACAACCAAGATTACAATATCAGTAATATTTGCTCCATGAGCGCGCATGGCCGAAAAAGCTTCGTGACCAGGAGTGTCCAAAAAGGTTATTTCTCTCTCGATTTTTTTCTTACCTTCATGAGTGACAATTTTTGTCTGATAAGCACCAATATGCTGCGTAATGCCGCCCGATTCGGTTTCGATAATATTTGTTTTCCTGATTGCATCAAGCAGTTTTGTTTTTCCGTGGTCTACATGACCCATAATGGTAACAACGGGAGGGCGAGTAGCCTTTTTCTTGTTTGAGCTGTCCACAACTTCATCTGTGAACTGATCTTTTTCTTCTGATTTTTCTATATCTGTTTCAAACTCGTCGGCGATGATTGCGGCTGTGTCAAAGTCGATGCTTTCATTGATAGTCGCCAGCACTCCGCTTTGCATTAATTTTGTGATAATTTCGACTGCGCTCACACCTAACTCCTCGGCCAAAAGCTTGACCGGTACAACAGACGGTAATTTAATAATTTTTCTTTTCTCTTCCATCATTGACCAGTGTTATTTTTGAGATACGGGATTTTCGTCAGTAGTAATATTTTCGAGCTCCCCTAGAGACGGTTCGGCGATCTCCTTCTCCTTATCCACTACACTAACAGATGCAACCTTATCATTGTTTGACATTTTCATCAACCGTACGCCCTGAGTATCACGCCCAAGCTCCTTGGCGGCTGTTAGCGAGATTCTTATAATCTGACCAAGTTTTGAAGCTAAGATCAAGTCAAGATTTGTTTTTGAAGTTATCAGAGCTTCTATAACGTGGCCTGTTTTTTCAGAAGACTTCGAAGCTCTGACTCCATAGCCTCCGCGCTTTTGAGTGGGGAAGTGTTTGAGGATTTTTGTTCTTTTACCGAATCCATTCTCTAGGATAGTGACTATTTCATATTGAGTTGCGTCGGTTGCATCCTTGCCAAAAGAATTTGTGGAAATAACCACATCGCCTGATTTCAACCTCATACCTATCACGCCAGCCGCTGATCGTCCCATCGGCCTGACTTCTTTTTCTTCAAAAACTATACCCTGGCCATTCCTTGAGACCATGGCGACATAGTCATCGCCTGAAGTAATTTTTACAAACTCTAGCTGGTCGCCACTTTGAAGTTTGATAGCGATAAGGCCGGTTTTTCTTATATTCTCGTATGCGGCAACCTTGGTTTTTTTAATGTATCCAAGCTTTGTTGCCATCAAGAAATACTTGTCCTTGATATCTTCTTTTCTAGGTATTACCAGCATTGTTGTCACTTTTTCTTCTGGGGAAGTTTGGATCAGGTTAACAATTGCCTGACCGCGGGATTGCCTTGATGACGAAGTAACGTCGTAGACCTTGGTTGAATAGACTTTACCCAGATCGGTGAAGTAGTAAACGGTATCGTGAGTACTGGCTACTTCCATCTGAATCACTTGATCCTCTTCTTTCGGCTGAATTCCGATCACACCTTTTCCGCCACGTGCTTGTTTTCGATAAACATCAGCGTTGACGCGCTTAACATAATTACCTTTAGTCAAGGTTAAAACGACTGTTTCGTTTGGTATTAAGTCCTCTGCTGAAAATGAGCCGATTTCCTGTGCGATAATTTTTGTTCTTCTGGGAATCGAATATTTTGTTTCAATTTCAGCTAGCTCTCTTTTGATAATTGAAAGGATTTTTTTCTCATCTGCTAGAATTGCCTCAAGTTCTGCAATAAGTTTCATTTTTTCATTGAGCTCATCTTCTATTTTTTGGCGCTCAAGGGCCGCTAGAGCCGACAATCTCATATCCAAAATTGCGTTGGCCTGGATTGGCGAAAAGTCAAATTTTGCAATTAAGTTTTTGTGCGCTTCGTCACGATTAGCGGATTTCTTAATCAAAGAGATAATTTCGTCGATGTGATCGAGGGCCTTCTTCAATCCTTCGAGAATATGTGCGCGCTCTTTGGCTCTCGCCAAATCATATTCGGTTCTTCTTCTGACTACGACACGTCGATGTTTAATAAATTCAGACAAAGCTGATCGAAGATTTAAAACTCTCGGCTGAATTCGATCGATCAGGGCAAGCATGTTAATATGAAAAGCGGTTTGGAGCGAAGTAAGTTCATACAGGCGATTTAGGACTTTTTTGGGATAACTCGTACTTTTTAGTTCAATGACGATCCTAACTTGTTTTTTTCGATCAGATTCGTCGCGAATATCAGTAATTCCTTCAATTTTCTTTTCCTTAACCAAGTTTGCGATTTTCATGATGAGGTCAGATTTGTTGACCTGGAAAGGAATTGACGAAACGATAATTTTAAAGCCTCTTTTGTCTTCTTCGATTTCAGCTTCACCGCGAATAATTAGTTTTCCTCGGCCGGTGGCATAGGCATTTTTAATTCCTTCGTTGCCATAAATGATAGCGCCAGTTGGGAAGTCAGGGCCTTTTACATGCTCCATTAACTCCTCGATGGTTGCTTCGGGATTTTCAATTAAGGCGGCGGTGGCGGCGCAAAGCTCGCCTAAGTTATGCGGTGGTATGTTTGTAGCCATACCGACTGCAATACCGACCGTACCGTTTAGAAGGAGATTTGGAACCCTGGTGGGCAAAACGGTTGGTTCCTCGAGCGTGTTGTCGTAGTTTGGGGTGAGATCGACTGTATCCTTGTCTATGTCAACAAGCATCTCCTCGGCAATTTTGCTCATTCTTGCTTCGGTATATCGAGGGGCTGCAGCAGAGTCACCGTCAAGCGAGCCAAAGTTTCCTTGTCCATCGACAAGGATGTGGTTCATTTTAAAATCTTGCGCCATACCGACAATCGTGTCATAGACGGCCATATCTCCATGTGGGTGGTATTTTCCTAAAACTTCACCGACAATTTTTGACGATTTGGTGTGTTTTGATCCAGCAGTTAAGTTCATCTCGCCCATGGCGTAGATAATTCGGCGGTGAACTGGTTTTAGGCCGTCGCGAGCGTCCGGTAGAGCGCGAGCGACAATAACGCTCATAGCGTAATCAAGATAGGACTGTTCCATCTCATCGGTTATTGAGCGATTAGAAATTTCTCCAATATCTGTTTTGCGAGATCCTAAATCTTTCGGAAGTACAATTTCTTCCTCTTGTTCTGGTTTTTCTTCTATTTCCTTTTTCTCTTCTTCCATAATAAAAATATTTAAGCTTTAAATGTCTAAATTAGACACGGTTTTGGCTCTCGTTTGAATAAATCTTTTTCTTGGTGGAACTTCGTCGCCCATAAGTGTCGAAAATGTTTCATCGGCGGCTTCACCGTCTTGAATGGTTACCTGCATTAATTTTCTGGTTTCTGGGTCCATGGTTGTTTCCCAAAGCTGAGTTGGATTCATCTCTCCCAAGCCTTTATATCTTTGCATACTATATCGGCCATTTTTGGACTCAATTTTTTTGACAATCTCATTTTTCTGGTCCTCATTGTATGCGTATAGCTTTGTTTTGCCAGATGAAATCATGAAAAGTGGTGGTTGGGCAATGTATATATAACCTCTCTCGATCACTTCTTTAAAGTGCCTGAAGAAAAACGTTAAAAGTAAAGTTCGAATGTGCGATCCGTCGACGTCAGCATCAGTCATGATGATGATGCGGTGATAGCGCATTTTATTGATGGCAAGTTCTTCGCCGATTCCAGCGCCCATAGCCACAATTAATGCTTTGATCTCATCTGATGAGAGCATACGGTCAAGACGGGCTCGTTCGACGTTTAGAATCTTTCCTTTAAGTGGCAGGATTGCCTGAAATTTTCTTTCTCGTCCCTGCTTGGCGCTACCCCCAGCTGAGTCTCCCTCAACGATGAATATCTCTGATTTTGCAGCGTCTTTTTCGCTGCAGTCAGCTAGCTTTCCAGGTAGGGTCATACCCTCAAGCGCACCTTTGCGGATGACAGTATCGCGCGCAGCGCGCGCAGCTAATCGAGCTCTAGCAGAAAGTGCAACTTTTTCGACAATTTTTCTGGCATCACCTGGGTGTTCTTCAAAATATTGGGATAAACCTGCTGAAACAGCAGATTCAACAAATCCCTTGATCTCTGGGTTACCGAGTTTCCCCTTGGTTTGTCCCTCAAACTGCGGATTTGCCAATTTGACTGATACGATTGCGGTTAAACCTTCCCTAACGTCATCACCTGTCAAGCCTGCCTCGACGCCCTTTAGAAGTTCATTCTTTTTGGCGTAGTCATTGATAGCGCGAGTTAAAGCAGTTTTGAAACCTGTCAAATGGGTACCGCCTTCGACTGTGGCAATATTATTGGCGAAAGTATAGGTGTGCTCGTTAAAGTCATTGGTGTAGGAAAGAGCAACTTCGAGTGATGTATTGTCGCTTTCCTTATATGTATAAATTGGAGGATCGACAAGAGATGCTTTATTTTTATTTAAATGTTGAACAAATGCGTTAATGCCTCCCTCAAAATAAAAGGTGGCTTTCTGAACATTATCCTTGTCTCTTGTGTCAATGACTGAAACTTTGACGCCACGTGTAAGATATGACTGTTGGCGCGCACGATCGATAACTGTTTTCCATCCGAATTCAATTGTTTCAAATATTTCAGCATCCGGTGAAAATGTTATAACCGTTCCAGATTCTGAAGTTTTACCTTTTTCTTCAACCGGCCCCTTTGGTTTTCCGCGCATGTATTGCTGGCGATAGATTTTGCCATCTCTCCTCACTTCTGCTTCTAGAAAATCAGAAAGAGCATTTACTACTGAGATTCCAACACCATGCAGTCCGCCCGATACTTTATATCCCTCGCCACCGAACTTTCCACCAGCGTGCAGGGTAGTCAAGACAGTTTCGAGAGCTGACTTTTTGGTCTGAGCGTGTACATCGATTGGGATACCGCGACCGTTGTCTGTGATTCTCACTCTGTTTTCTCCCATGAGCTCGATCGTAACCTTGTTGGCAAAGCCAGCCATAGCTTCGTCGATGCAGTTGTCGAGTACTTCCCAGACGAGGTGATGTAGGCCCTCTATGCCGGTTCCACCGATGTACATTCCTGGTCGTTTTCGAACTGGCTCTAGCCCCTCAAGGACGGAGATGTCCTTGGCGGTGTAGCTTTGTTGATTTTGTTTTTGTTCTTCTGTCATAGTGTATTTTTTCAATATAAAAAACCTGCCGTCTGGCTAATGTAGATTCATTTTATCAGATTTTGCGATCCAATGCTAGCGTATCATCAACTCCCAATCGTCACGGCTCCAGGTGTGGGAGTGGCCGGCTTGACGTTAGCATGATAACCAATAGTGTAATCAGAAAGTGTAGGGTTAGCTATTCCGTCAGTCGAAACCAGGGTAGTTTCCACCTGTATGTATCTATAAAATGTTTCAGATCCCGGATCGCCGGTACTAGAAGTTACTAATTCTGTAATATCTAGTGATCCACCACTTGCCACAGTTTGCGAAGCAGTCCAAGCAGTCCATGTAGAACTATCTGTAGAAGTTCTAAACTTAAAGCTTATATCTGTATTGGCTGGTTCGGTATAGGTTGGACTGAATGTCTGCCATTGATAGAAGTTAGTGTCTGTTATCTGAGTGGCGGCTGAGGTGTGGGTGGCGGTAGCGCTCCCTGCTTGATATAGGTCAAGTTCCCAAACGTCAACTCCAACTTCGTATGGCGCACCATTGGGCTCCTCGATTCTAAAATATAGAGCGTCTGCTTCAACTAAGACATCCCTATCAGTTGAATATTTACCAGGGTCTGGGAGCGAAAGTATAATTGTATCATTTTGTTTTGTCCAGTCAGTTCCATTAGTCGATGAATAAACATTTATTCCCGTATAGGCATAGTAATCTAAATGGTAGGACGCTAATCTGACCTGTGAAGCAAGCTGAATTGTCCAGTTACACGCGGGTCCCATCGAGAGGTTCGGTCCCCACTCTGTGTTTATATCGTCGTCGATTACGTTTTGTCTGGTTTCAGATGAACAGGTTGATGTAACTGTTGAGCCAGTAGTGTCTACGGGTGTGCCGGATGGTGTCATATCGTCTATACCTATACTACCCGATGGATCTACGGCAATGTTATTTAGCGTGCCTGCATTCCATTGGCTTTCATCTGTAATTATTGACGTGCTATTGGAAGCCATCACCTTTGTCTTTTTTGAGGTTTTTATTGTTATAAAAAAAACACCTGCGACAACACAAAAAACCAACAAGAATACAACAAAACCAAACTTTGCTTGTCTCATGTTTCAATTATACAAAAATAACAGATAAATAAATAGTTAAAGGGCCCTCCGCGAGGAGGGCCCTTTGGGTGTGGGCGACAGTAGCTTCGTCAGCGCAGGAACTGAACCTGCGTGATAGCTGCCGTCTGGATGTTGGGCGGAGCGTCTGATGCGACGCGCCAATGCCTGGCTGTCACACCAGACTTTCCGAGGTCGGCAAGAAGCTGGGTTGATCCGGGTGGACCGACGCTAGTGGCAACGTGCCGCCACTTCTTCCCGTCATCGCTGACGGAGATTATAGCGGCCGCGTAGCTACCACTCAGTTGGATTGCGACGGCCTTGACGGTGCCCTGTACAACATAGGCGCCGTTGTCGTCTGGCGAAGCGGTAGCCGGGATGGGCTTGAGTGCTGCCAGACGTGCTGCTCTCGCGTCCGTTTCTGCCTTCACGGTCTCGTGCAGCCTTTTGGCTTTGTCTGGCGTCATGGCCGGCATGTCGCGAACTGGCTTACCGACACCGAGTGGGTCGGTTGCCATGACGGTGTCCATGGCCGGGTCGTAAGGAGCGGAGGGAAGACTGATTCCCACGATGTTGGGCTTACTGGGTTGGAGCGACCAAACCAGCGCTGCCAACATGATTGTAGCGACGGCAGCCACATAGATCTGGACCTTGTGGCTGTGGCTTTGTGCTGTCTGTATGGCCTGTGGTGCCATGTTTGTACCCCCTCGAATCGCGGGTTGCGCGATTCATGTCAAGATGCGATGATCGCGAGCTATCCCAACTTGGGTAGCTGAAGCAGTGCGCGGGTTCTGTAAAGACTTCCCGCGACTACTGCAGTATCGATCGAACGACTATACCACGAAACTACTGAAGTGTCAATCTGGAGAGGGTATGTTCTGCAACCCATCTACAGACCAACACGGAGTCCGGATACTTAAAAGAACTGGATCGCCATCTTTCCTTGTAGATGGCTCATTCTGTCGAGCGTATTATAGCATAAATGAGCCGAGGGCTCATTTGAGTGCGAAACATGCGAAAGTTCGCAAGTGTGAAAGTGCAAGATTAAAATCTGGCAATATTTTGATCAAACAGTCCGGAAAATATATTTTGTCCAAATGCATCTATTTCAGCCTCATCAGCTAGTGTGCCGGGTTGTTTTTGAAAAACAAGATTGTATTTTTTTAAATTTTGAAAGGGGAGGGAATAGGTGATCTTTGCGGATTTTGATTCTGTTGGGCCAACCGAAAACCAAAATCCAAATGTTGTCCTACCTGATTCGTCGAGAGTTTCTATGCTATTTGAGATATCTTGATCGTCGAGCTGCGCCGATATCAATTTGCTGCCGAGCGGCACTGCAACTCTAGTATAGTTTCGATTCAATATATTAGGCCATTCGTTAGTGGGACATGACCGAGTTAAAATTAAATTTCCAAGATAAGACCCGCTTTCCTCGGAAACAGAATAGACAATTTTCTGATTTATATTAAGTGACGATTTTCCGCCGTTTAGGTTTGCATTGTTGACGTACAAATAATCATTTTTGTAAGGTTCGAGCTTGCCGGAAATGCCGATATTTTCAGCTATATTTTGTTTCTTTGGATCATTGAAGTAAACAACGATATGTCCTTTGCTTGCTTGGTCTAGAGCAAATTTATAAAGCTTTATTTTTGGTAACGCTTTTGCCCGAGAAATAATCTCCGGAGCAATTTCCTTGATGATTGTTTTGGGCTCATTGATGGCTTTATTTTCTTCAGATTGCCAATATTCGGTATCAATTTTTTGAGACATAGTTTGAGTGAAGCTATCTGCCGATACTATCGTGCTGTCATTTGCCGTAACCGGCCCAGTCAAGCGCAAAAGATCGATGATGGCTAGCGACGAAATACCAATTGCGCCATCGGTCTGCTGGTCCCATCCTTGCCCAAAATAATATTCCAACGTTTTACCTGCTTCCTCAAAATCAAGTGACCAGTTGGCGTTGACAAAGCTTTGAGGTCTATCGGGCCAAGTTTCCTTCATTGGGTGCGGTAATTGAGAAGTCGAAGTCCTAAGAAGTGGATTATCATTTTTATAGGGATTTGTTTCAAATAATATTTCGCTATCTAGAATATTATTTTTGGCCTTCAGGATTGCAAAGCTTCCCCAAAATCCGCCTGTTGGCCTAAGTTCAGCCGAATTTTGAAATCCTAAAATAATAGATTCGTTTTTGATTCTAGAGAGTAAAACAAGCGCCTCGTAGGAATTGCTCTGAGAAAAAAGACCACACAAAAAGAGCACAATGAAACAGACGGTAGTTAATGCAAACGCAAATCTTTTTCTACGCTTAGTCCATTTTGCACTTTTATTGACTTTGACCTTGTCTATCGAGGACTGGTTACCACCTACCTTAATCTTTTGAGTCTTTCTGATCCGAAAGCTATCAATAAATCTTTTTTTATCAGGTGGCGGAATTTTTATCTTACTTTTCAGCGGGACAACTGGTTCTTTTTGTTTCTTTCCCCTTCCTATCCCATCAAGCATTTTACCCCCACACCAAAAAGATGCATTCAGTGTTCTTTTTTATCAATATTGTTTTATATAAAATCAGGTACAAAGCAACCCAAGCCGATGTAGGGCAACCCCTACTTCTTGGTTGATTCTCTTGCGAAAGCTATACCAGTTCCGATTAAAAGTCCGACTATAACCGCGACAACTGTGTTGATCGTCAGTTGCTTAGGAGCGATTATTACAACTGGTTCGCTGATACTGACAGAGAACTTAGATGAATTATCCGATTTATTATATTGCTCAACCTTACCCTTGAGGTTTGTCATAGCCGCCTTCATCAGGCTTTCAGCTTTATCTGAGTCTGTCGAAACATAGCTTACGTCGATAACGCTCGAAGTTGATATTTTCTTTTTCACAGTAAATATTTTTCCTAGGTCTCTTAGGTCTCCCGAGGGTACATCGTATCCGGCGCCCCTGAATATTTCCGCAACTGTTGATGGGGCCGCCAGCCAACCTACTAAGTTGTCCGAAAGATTAGCCGACACCTGAACGTTATAGTAATTGTCGTATTGGTAATACGCGACGTCCGATTGTTTCTGGGTTTGGTCTCTTAAAATTTCCAGTGCAGAAGTAGCCTGATACGAAGTAGGCTGTTTTGAAGTTGCAAAAAATGCCACTAGGCCGAGTACTATTCCTAGGGCAAGCATCAACAAAATATTTTTCTTTAGTATCGCAATATAATCTGAAAATTCCATTTTACCTCCGCTTAAATTTTATTTATAAAATCTTTTATTTCAATTTCAAAACGTTCTTTTGAAAATTTCTCTACGCTCTTTTTAATCTTGTTTTCATCAAATTGCATATTTTCAAATTTAACAATAGCACTTTTTAGTGAATTTACATCTTGCTTGTCAAATAAGACTCCATTTGTGCAATCACTCACCGTTTCGGTTGCGCCACCATGTCCATAGGCGACAACTGGTGTACCTTGCGCCATTGCTTCAACGGGTACAATTCCGAAGTCTTCCTCGGCGGGAAAAATTAAAGCTTTTGCACGAGAGTAAAGTTTTAATTTTTCCGCATTATCAACCCTACCAGTAAAACTTATCGTTTTCCCGGCAAGCGATTTGAGCTTTTCTATTTCAGGCCCGCTACCAGCTACAACAAGCTTCCTCCCAAGTTCATTGCATGCCATAATTGCAAGGTCAGCTTTTTTATATGGAACTAGTCTTGCTAAAAAGAGATAGAAGCTCTCCCGAATATATTTTTTATCAAGTGGTGTTATGTCAACTGGCGGATAAATAACGGTCGCGTCTCTTTTGTAGCACTTTTTGATCAAATCCTTCATATTAGAAGAATTAGTTAGGAAGTAATCTACACCCTCATTGGTTTTAAGGTCCCATTTCTTAAGGTAATTTAAAAAATATTTTCCAAACGGAATTCTAACTAATCTTCTGTCGATTTCGCTTTGCCAGACATAGCGCATTGGTGTATGACAATAACAAACATGCACAGAGTCCTTGGGCTTTCTGATTCCTTTTCCGATTGCAGAAGAGCTAGAAATAATAAGATCATAGCCTGTTAGGTCGAGGGAGGCGATGGCCTTAAGCAGGAGCGGAGGGAGGGACTGGTGTCGGCGTCGTGCTATGGAGATATTCTGAAGGGAACTAGTGATCGGATTTCTTTTTTTATATTCAGGCAATTTATCAGCGTTATAGACAGTAGTAAAAAGCTGAGCTTGAGGATATGTTTTAAGCAGTGCATCTAGGACTTGCTCCGCTCCTCCGCGAGAAGTTAGCCATTCGGCTACAATTGCAATTTTTTTTGGCTTCATAAGGATAATGTATAACGTATAGTCACTAATGGATAACCACAATTTTTAATATTTCTAACTCAATTATACGTTTTTAGATTTACTTTTTGAACTAATTTAGTAACTTCCCTTGCCTTTGAAGACTACTCCAAAGGTTTTGGCTATTATAAATAGATCTAACCAGATAGACCAATTCTCAAGATAAAAAATATCCAGATTGGCCTCTTCGTCAAAGCTTAAATCGGATCGACCAGATATCTGAGCAAGACCGGAAATACCTGGTTTTATAAGAAGAAGTTTTCTTTGCTCTTTTGTGTAGTTATTCACTTCTTTTGGTTGATGGGGTCTCGGACCAATAAGGCTCATATTGCCCAAAAAAACGTTGAAAAATTGGGGCAATTCATCGAGGGAAGTTTTTCTTAAAAATTGACCCGTTTTAGTTACTCTGGGGTCGTCTCCTATCTTATACACAGCACTTCCTTTTTTGATATTTTTCTCTTTGATCAGCTTATTCTCAAATTCTTCGGCTCTGTTACCGCCATAAGCTGAACCGGTACAATACTCGACTGACATTGTTCTGAATTTCAAGGTTTCAAACTCGCCCCTGTTTCCAATTCTCCTATTCTTATAAATAACGGGACCTTTAGAATCAATTTTGATGACGATTGTGATGATGGCCATGGCGGGGGATAGGATGATGATTGCAATTGCTGAGCCCAAGATGTCAAAGATTCTCTTGAAAACTATTCCCCAGCTGTCAAGCGGAGTCCCTCTAAACTCGATTATCGGTACTCCCGTTGAAGCATCGAACTGCATTGTTCTGACACCTACCTGAGCATGGGCCGGCACAGCCTTAAATGTGACATCCGATTCTTGGCATGCTCGCATAACCAGGAAGAACGTATCGTTGTCCATCTGCGCATCTGTTAAGATCACTTCCTGAACCTTATGGATTTTGAGAATTCTTTCTATTTCCTCTGGCTGCCCCAGATATTTGAAAGTTTCAAACTCAGGTTTTTTTTCGCTAACTATGCCGTAGACGTTATAGCCCAGAGAGGGGTTACTCTTAAGTTGTGTCGCAAAACGCTCATCATTTTCGTTGCCTTTTCCAACTATCACTAAAACTTTCTTCTTAAATCCAAACAAATAAAGATTCGATTGTATTAATGAAAAAACAGTTCTTCCCAAGCCCACCATCACAATAGACAGGATCCAAATATAAAAGACGATTAAGCGAGAAAAAAAGTCGCTTCTATTTAAAAAGACCCATAGAACAAGTGCCATGGCCCCAATTGAAGCTCCAGCAATTATCTTGCCGATCTCGCCAAATCTTGGTCTTTGGCTTGAATACAAACCGATAAAGGCAAAACCGAGAGCCCAGATAGGTAGCATCTGAAGTGCCAGAAGTAAAAATTGCCCAAACGGCCAGATGTAAATGACGGGGAGGGGAATTGCTTTTGCTCTAGCATTATAAGCAATTATAAAAGCTAAAAAGACCATGACTGCGTCAAGGCCTACAAGGAGAATATTTATTAATTGTTCAGCTCTTTTCATAATGCAAAACTAGCTTACAATTTAGCATTTCTGGGTCTGTTTTACAAGAAAGAGGCGGGTGGGTAATGAAAAACCCCCGTAACCGGGGGCCTTTCATTCTTCTTTTTCAATCTTATTTTGCTTTTCTAAGCATTGGAAGTCCGGTTCTTGAGTTTTCCATTACTTCGTAGCCAGCTGGTAAGTCGTCCATGACTCCCTCTTTCTCTGCTCTAGCGAAGAAGTAGATTACTTGCTTTCGTCCCCCTCTGAGGGTGACTTCTCTTGAGTGAAGATAGTATGCCTCACCCGTTTTTTGTGATTTAACGCTATATGCCATTGTCTCCCACCTCCTCTCTAAGTTCTCTTTGTTGTCTTCTCTGATTATAAGGAGTGTTATTGGTTTGTCAAGACTTGATTTTTTCTCGAGGACATGAAATTACTAACTAGCTTAATAATTGCCGGTAGCAAGAGTATCGTGGCGTAGGTCGCGAAATAGCCCCACGAACGATATATGCCGTAAGAATTCTTCTCAAGTATTAGGTTTATAACTAGATAGTCCATCAGAGCATAGGCAATTACAGCTGAGATTCCTCGAAATATCGCTGTTTTTAAAGTATCAACTTTCTTTTTTAGATTTACAAACAACATTATAAAGAAGGCTATACCGATACTTAATATAAATACATAGAGATTTTTTTCGCTTCTACCGCCCGAGATAATTATCTCGAGCAAAACAAAGTTTACAATCCAAATTTCGAGCCCTTCGATTATGTTTGATAATTGACCGCTCCCCTTTATTTTTGAAGTGGCACCCGACATGATGTCCTTGGCTTTTTGTGGCACTTGCGGTACCGCTATTGAGATCTTTTTTGGCGCTTGAGGTACTTTATTTGTTTCTTTTTCAATCGTTTTCATAGTTTCTCCTATTTAATTTGAAATTTATTATTACATGCTTGATTAAAAGACTTATATCGTATGATGTCAAGCCAAGGTGTTTTTATAAATATTCTGTTGATTTAACACACTCGAAGACAGTATTTGGTTCTATGGCAATCACTTTGTCCCGATTTTATAATCGCTTTTCTGTGTTCTTCGGTTCCATATCCAAGATTGTTTTCAAACTGATACTTGCGATATTGTCTCATATTGGAGAGTTTTCGCATTATATTATCTCGAGTAGTTTTGGCAATTATTGATGCAGCGGCGATTGACTGTGATATCGCATCTCCTTTGACTACCGATGTCTGGGGAATACTTGAAGTAGGAAGATTATAATAATCGATTAACAGATGATCGGGTGGAGTTTTTAAATATTTTATAGAGTTGCTAAATGCAAGATATGTCGCGCCTTGGATCCCAATGCGATTTATTTCATCGACATGTGAGATACCAACCGCCCAAGCTATCGCTGTTTTCTTGATAATTACAGCAAGATATTCTCGCTCTTTTTCTGTCGTTTGCTTTGAATCCCTGAGGCCAAGAATTAGTTTTTTGGGCAAGATAACAGCTGCCGTTACCAGGGGTCCGGCGAAAGCACCCCTGCCAGCTTCATCCAACCCCGAAACAAAAGAGAAGCCTCTTTGCCAGAGGATCTTCTCTATTTTATTGCTTGCGAATTTTTTCACTTTACTCAGCGGGGCGTGTCGGAACTGGGGGGACGGGTGGCGCCGCAATATTTGAAGCTGAATTATCTTCAACTAACGCGCTTTCAGCATCATCGACATTACTCGACTGATTTTTTGACTGACAACCAGTTAGAACAACCCCAAATACCAGCAATAATGCAAACAAGAACGTCTTTTTCATAATATCCTCCTTACTTTTGTTCTATTATAACGGAAATTTTTATTTTTAAAATGAAACTAGTGTCAGAAAAAGAATGCAAAAAGCAATATTTATAAATATAAAGATATTTTTTAATATCTTCCCAACTCTTGGTGTGGGCTGAAGGTAAAATAAAATGTCTAAAAACAGATCAGCTGAAAAAATAATCCAAAAGTATCTTAGGCCGTTATTTTGAAACAAGGACAGAGCAAGCCCTGCAAAAGAAATTACCGCAACAAAAAATTGAGGGTGTAAAACGTTTTCCTTTTTAAATATTTTTACAACGTTTCGTCCGATTGCCAAATTACATCCGTGATAAAAAAGGACAGTGTTAACAAGTAGTAAAAAATTAAGGATATAAAAATAAAGTTGTATAGTGCTCATATCTATTTCCATATCATGATTTTAGCATACAAACCAAATCAAAAAAGGGCCTAAATTTTGGACCCTTTTTTGATAAGTTAACTTAGAGTTATCTTGACAATTCCTAGACGGCTGGTTCTTCGTCTTCCTTTTTTTCTTCCTCTTCACCTTCTTCTTTTTCCTCTTCTTCACCTGCTACTTCAGGTGTTTCGGTGGTTTCTTCTTCTTTTTCTTCACCTTCTGGTGTTGTTGGCTCGTCCATCTGCATTTTGAATCACCTCCATTCTTTTTTGTGCTTTGTTTTTAGCAAATTAAATATAGCAGTAAAAAACTAAACTGTAAAAGGTATCGTGTCAACCCCTAAGAAGTTTCTTGGCTTTCTCGATCCCAATCGACATTAGAAACACTGGTAGACGAGGTCCGGTATCGCTATCGCAAAGTAAGCGATAAATTATTTTGAAAAAATTTCGTTGGGCAACTTTTGTTTCGGCTTCATTCAAACCGTCCTCTTTTGGAATATCGTAAACGAGGTTTTTCAACCCATCTTCAGACCAATTGTTATCCAGTTTTTCAACGAGTTTTTGCAATTTATTTCGGTCGTCATCTGACAATGTGGACAGAAAATCTGTGTTTGGTTCATCAAGTAGCTTTATGCGATACTCTTGGGGTGCATACTTTTCGGTCCAAGCTATGGCGCGGGGTAGTCTTTCTTTTATATCGCGATCAGAAATTTTCCCACCGGTACTTTCGATCATCGTTTTCAATGTTTCCACATTACCTTTGGCGATTTGGGCAAAAGAGGCGAGCTGACGGAAAGCGACACTACCACCCTCTGGAATTTGATTGCTATTTGTTTTGGATAAATCCAAAACCACTTCTTGATCCTCATCAATTTGTTTTTCTTGTGCATTTTGTAAAAAAGTATCCCACTCTGAATAATTCTTGATTATTTGATCATTTAAAGCAAAATCAAATTTTTGCGACGGCTTAACCCTAGCAAAAAACCATCTGATGATCTCTGGTTCGTAAATCTCAAGAAGATTTCCAGGTGTAAGGGCTTCGCCGGTTGAGCTCGACATCTTATGAGTTCCTCCAACAAGACCGAGAAATTCATACATTGTATGAAGTGGCGGATCAAAGTTAAAAACTTCCTTTGCGATTTTGTCTCCAACATCGGCTGAACTACCAGCGCTCATATGATCTCGCCCGGCTGCCTCGAATACAACCCTTTCGTACTTCCAGCGCATCGGCCAGTCTACTCTCCATGCAAGCTTTCCGATATTTTTTTTTGAAATATCGGCTGACTCGGTAAAACCACACTTGCATTCGTATGTGACCAAATTTTCATTATCATAATCGGTGATGTGTGTCGTATCGCGGCCACACTTCGTGCAGTAAACATTTAAGGGATAATATTTTTCAACATCGTCTTCGCCTAGATCTTGAGCCTTGAAGCCGAAAAGGATTCTAGCAATCTCTTTTCTCTTTTGCATCGATAGTTTGATAATCTCGAAATAAGCATTTTTTTCATACATCTCGCTCTGGCGAATGATGCGGGCTTTGACCCCCAGGAGAGGAAGGTCTTTCTCTAGTTCTACTTCAAAATGACGTGCATATGAATCATGACAACCAAATGGATCTGGAACCTTATGTATTGGCATTCCAAGATATTGTTCAAATTCCTGTGGTACGTTTTTAGGAATTTTACGCAATCGATCATAATCATCCCATGACCAGATAAATTCAATATTTTTACCTTGTTTTTCTAAGGCGCGGGCCACCATTTCATTTGTAAAAACATCTCGCAAATTGCCAATATGAACCATCCCGGAGGGGGTAATACCGGCAGCGCAAACGTACTTTTCCCGATCGGGAAAAGTTTCAATTATTTTTAGGGCGATTTCATCTGACCAGTGCATTGTTGTAAATATATATTTAATTTATGAATAAAATATGCCCTAATTTAATCATTTTCAGGGAAAGCTGTCAAAAATGTTGCAGGGCCCCGGCGTACCGGGGCCCTAGGGGGGATCGAGGGCAAGTTGGGGAGAGTTGTAGTTGCGGTACTGCGCCAGTTTGAGCCCTGTCTTTTCGGACAGTCTGGCGCATGCTTCGTGGTAGGCAGGGCGATGGACCTCGGGAACGTAGAGCGCACACTCTGTGAGGCAGGGCAAGATCTGGTCCCTTGTCTCCTCCAGTTTGTGCACGATGCGCGGGATGTTTGGTGTGCCGGTCTGCTTGTGACGGAGGCCGTCGATCGTATCGACGTTGTCCTCGCGGTCGTACAGCTTGATGACAGCTGGGCGCCAGCGTCCGCTCTGGGCGGCCAAGAGAATCTTTGGAGCCTGATTCTCGCCACCATACGCCTTGGTCACTACCAAGATGTCGTCAGCCACAAGGCTACCGAACTCGCCGAGCTCTGCGCGGATGATTCCCTCAACGTCTGTTTCGGGTGTTTTGCAGTCTTCGATTGCATCGTGCAGTAGTGCCTCAACGACAGTCAGCAGGTCGTAATCTGCCTGCCTGACCTTATCAGCAGTTGTCAGAACGTGGCGATCGTATGGCTCGCCGGAGTCACGTACCTGTCCGTTGTGAAAGATCTTGACCAAGTGAAGAGCGGTATGAAGCAAGCCCCGCTCAGCCATTGTCAGCCCGACAAGGTGATGGCGGAAAATCTCGTCTTCGTAGTCGTGTCGCTCTACGCCGCAGACTGTGATCGCCACGTACAACCCTCCTTTCAACGTGCCATGGATTGGAGCCCGAAATCGGGCATATACAAAAACAGGCCCTTGCGGGCCTCTAGACAGATGTCTGGTGCATTGGTTTTTTAATGTGTTTGAATGTTTGCCAGATCATCTTGTAGAAATAATAATACGGCCAATCGTACATGTCAAATTTGAATCTATAAACCATATTTGATAGGATTGTGACACGATGAAAAAATACATCACAACACCAATATATTACATTAATGCCAAGCCGCATTTGGGACACGCCTATACCACGATTGCAGCCGATGTCTTGGCAAGATACTATCGCCAGAAGGGCGACGAGGTTTTCTTTTTGACCGGAACGGACGAGCATGGAGCAAAAATTGCCAAGGCCGCTAAAGACGCAGACCAGGAGCCGAAAATATTCGCCGATCAGACATCGAAATTATTTGAAAATCTTTCCGATACGCTCAACTTTTCAAATGATGCTTTTATCAGAACAACAGATCCTAGACACGAAAAAACTGTGCAGGAATTTCTACAAAAGCTTCACGACAAAGAGCTAATATACGAAAAAGAATACACCGGACTATATTGTATCGGTTGTGAAAAGTTTTTAACCGAAAAAGACCTAATCGATGGCAAGTGCCCCGATCATAGGACCGCGCCTCAGCAGCAAAGCGAAAAAAATTGGTTTTTTAAGCTATCTCAATTTGAATCTCAGATTAAAAAGCTAATCGAATCAGACGAAATTAAAGTTTTGCCCCAGACAAGAAAGAACGAAATATTGAGCAAAATAGATCAGGGGCTTGAGGATATTTCGATTTCACGTGCTGGTGTGGAGTGGGGAATACCAGTTCCCTGGGACGTGAAGCAAACCATTTATGTTTGGGTTGATGCACTTTTAAACTATTACAGCGCCCCGAAAATGTTTGAAAAAGAAAACGTCTGGCCACCTGACTTACATCTAGTTGGCCGAGATATCATGTGGTTTCATGCCGTTATTTGGCCGTCACTGCTTTTAGCTGCTGAAGAAAAATTGCCGAAAGAAATTTTCGTTCAGGGATACTTCACAGTTGATGGTCAAAAAATGTCTAAAACAGTCGGTAATGTCATCGATCCGGTGGAATTAGTCGATAAATTTGGTGCTGATAGTGTGCGTTATTATGTCTTGCGCGATTTTCCTTTTGGCGAGGATGGAGACGTCTCACTGGAACGATTGAAGGAACGCAATAATAATGATCTGGCAGCGGGACTCGGAAACGTTGTCCAACGAGTATTAAGCATGGTTAAAAGGTATGAAGTAAAGGTCGAGAACACTTTAAGCGATGAAGCTGAAACAAACAGAATTAACAGTCTGACCGAGGATCTCAAGTTTCAAGAAGCTTTGATTGAAGTATGGAAAAAAATAGCTGCTATCAACAAACAAATTGCTGAAGTTGAGCCATGGAAATTGGAAAAAGAAGGAAAAAGAGAGGATCTCGATCAATTTTTAAAAAAATGTTATGAGAGCGTTTTACAGGTTGCAGATTTGGTCGGGCCCTATCTTCCTGATACGTCCGAGAAGATAAAATCTCAGACGAAGTCTCTGAAACTAGTGCCAATCTTTGAAAAATTTTAGGTATTTGATTTTATCGTATTTTTGAACTATTAATTTATTGAGCGAGATGTCGATCATAGCTGGTAAGGGTGATTGTATTGTCGGTACCAAGAGCCAAAGACACTCATCACATCTGGTGGCCGAGGAGGCTATATCGGACACCACTGGAACGCCGGTTCAGACGTCTACCGTATCACCGCGTGCAGATGGATATGCAGGCGCATGCGATGTTGCACCGTTTTTCGCCACCGCCTCGCAAACCACCGTATCAGTACATGGCCCAGGTGGTTGCCGAGTATGACCGGGACCAGCGGGAGAGGGCAGCAGAGCTACGTGCTCGGCGGGAAAAGAAAAAGCGTAGGCGACGCTAGAGTACACCACGGGCCGGAAGGGGGCCGGCCCGAACAACAAATTTATAATAATTGCTAGATTTAATCGAAAAGATTCTTCTTGAATCCGTAGCTTGGGGCGCGTCCCGAAAAGTTTAAATTTGCCAGCGAGGAGCGAGTGATGACTTGCTCGCCCGATTTTTTGTTAATAGAATCAGCAATTTGGTCGAGGATAAGGGGCTTTTTACATTCATCCAAAAGATAGAGCTGGTTGTTGGCCGGACGCAAGGCCCCGATATAAACACCAATTTTGCGGACAGATTTTTGATATGGCAGTTTTTTTAAAACGCTTCTGGCATGAAAGAATATCTCACGGGTGAGGTAGGTCGGCGATTTAATAGTTTTACTCTGGCCAAAGCTTGTAAAATCGCCATAGCGTAGCCAAACCGCAATCGAGCCGCCGAGCAGATTCTTACTTCGAAGTTCACTCCCAATATTCTGGCAAAAAGAAAGAATCATTTTATTAACCAGATCTTTATCGAACGTATCGCGCGGTAGGGTTTTAGATCGCGAGATCGATTTTGGAGCGGGGGAGTCAAAATATGGGTGAATGGGGTCATTATCGATTCCGCGTGCCATATTGTAGAGCCTAAGGCCGTATGAGTTAAAAATTAAAGTGAGGTCGATCTGGCTTTTCTGCCGCAGATCTTTAAATGAATTTATCCCGAGCCTGGCGAGGGAAGCATTGATTCTGCGTCCTATTCCGCAAGCGTCGGTTAACTCAAATTGATCTAGAAACTCAATTTCTCGACCAGGCAGGACGACGGTTAAGCCATCCGGTTTTTTGGCCTCACTGGCCAGTTTTGCCATAAATTTATTTTGAGCGATCCCAATCGAGCAGCGAACGTGCCTTCCTATCTTTGCGCGCATTTCAGATTTTATCTCATTGGCAATGACTTTTGCCTCGTCAAAACTTCTCACTTGGTCACCTGTCCCGAGCGCAGTCGAAGGAGATAAGTCTAAAAATGCTTCGTCAATTGAAAAAATCTCGACCAACGGTGTTTTGGAGATAAATATTTCCAAAAAAAGTCTTGTGACTGCCTCGTAGCGGTTGCAGTCGGCCGAGATCAGGATGATTTGCGGACACATTTTTTTCGCTTCCCAGATTTGTGTGCCGGTTTTAACACCGAATTTTTTAGCTTCAACTGAGGCGGCTACGATGATCGAACGCTTCGACGGCCCGGTGACTCCAATTGGTTTGCCGCGCAGAGACGGTCGCGCCTGTTGCTCGACGGAGGCGAAGTAGGAGTTCATATCGATATGTAAAATAGTTCTCATTTTAAGCTAATTAAATATTTCTTCTATTTTCCACTCTAAATATTTGGCGTTGTAGGTTATTTTGTAACTATTTCCTTGCGCGCTAACCGAGTAGGAATAAAAGTCAACGTTGCCTTCGCGGTAACTGTACTTAAGATCAATGGACTCGATTTTGTAGGTGCGATCTTGAAGTTTGAAAACTAGAGGAGTAATAGCTCCATTTCTAAATTTAGCCAAAACAGTGATTTTTTCATTAAGTTGAGTTTGTGCCATATTTTTACAATACGAACAAAGTACGAACATGTCAAATTATGATAAATGGGCACCTTGCCTTGATTTTATGGCGCTTTTAAACTACGATGTCCTCTTGTCCTTTGACATTACGGATACAAGCGGGCTCAAGCTCGCATTTTAGGGAGGTACCGCCATGCTTGACCGCTTTACCGCAGTTGTTGTTGCTGTGGGAGTAGCGTGGGCAGCGACGCTGGTCTTTGCTACAGTCGCTCCCAACGCATTTCCGATCGATGATGCCTACATTCATGCCTTGTATGCCAAGAACTTGGCCCAGGGGCATGAGCTGACCTTCAATACCGATCCGCCAGACGGTGGGATCGGAACGTCGAGTATCCTGTGGACGCTGCTTCTGGCAGCCTCTCATGGGTGGCCAGGCGAGATCGCCGCGGCCAAGATGCTCGGCGCTTACTCCTTGCTTGCTGTGGCGATGTTCTCGACAGTGATCGCATCATGGATGTTGCCGGAAAAACGCAGATGGGAAAAGGCCGCTCTGGCCGGTTCCCTGGTCGCGCTCTCTGGCAACTTGTTGTGGTTTAGCCTGAGCGGAATGGAGACGATGCTGTTCGTGGCTCTAGGCCTTGGTGCGATCGTCGCCTTCCGCAGCCAGAGGTTTTGCCTGACAGGGCTTCTGGTAGGGCTAATGCTCCTGACAAGGTTTGAGGGCGTGGCGCTTCTAGGCGCGATTTGGACAGTGAAGCTCTTGGCTGAACGCAAAATCAGCCGGGGGCTTGTCGTCACGACTCTGATCGCTGCCGTACTGTTCGCACCGTGGGTTGGCTTTGTCTACAGCAAGACGGGGCGACCCCTGCCGACGACTTTTGCCGGGAAGAAGTACGAGCAACAGCGGGCCTCAGTGTTGGCCTACCAAAAGGCCATCGGCAATCGGGAAGCGAGCGCTTCAATGACTGATGGCAGCACGCCGTGGTGGATGCGTCTGACCTATCCGCTGACATCGGTGGCCTACGCTTCGGCGTTCGTTGTCGGCGGGGCGTACTTACCGTGGCGCTTCATTCCGCCCCCGGGCGAGAGCAGCAAGATCATCGACGGGCTGTCCATCCTAGTTGTTCCACTCGCCGTGCTCTTCGTGACGCTGCTTGTCGTGGTGCTCAAAAGAGCATGGAAGTGGAAGGGGCGAAGTGCGCCACTCGACGATCGGCAGCAGTCGCTCGTGATCTTGGGGCTCTGGGTCGTGCTACACAACGCTGTTTACTGGCTGCTGCTACCGACGCTCGGCACAGCTGATCGCTACCAAGCGATCAATCACGTGGCGTTCTGGCTGGCTGCTAGTGTCGGTGCATGGTGGCTTGCGCGAACGCGAGTTCGTCAGTGCGTTGCCGTGCTCTTGGTGGCTCTGGCGTTGGTCAACGCGCTAACCTGGCGCGGTGTCTACCACAGCAACATCCGTCATATGGTCGAGGTCAGGATGGCTTCGGCTACGTACGTTCGCGAGGAACTGCCACGTGGTGCGGTCGTAGCCGCTCACGATATCGGTGTCGTCGGTCTCTACGGCGAGCACCGGATCGTTGACTTAGGCGGTCTGACCGACCCCACCTACCTTGAGTATGCCAAGAGCGGGCGGCTCAAGGAGTGGTTTCGTCTCAAGGGAGTTGAGTATGTCGTCCTTCCAACGAAGCACTCGAGCGAAAAGGAGGGATTGCTCGACTTCGTACCCTTCCTTGGTCTCGACGAGGGGCACGGGATCCGCCTCGAGAAGGTGGCGCATTTCGAGAACAGCTTCACGAGCTGGTACCAAGGTTACGCCTATACATGGAACGCCTTCCCAGGTGTAACCATTTTCCGCGTCGTGCTGCTCTAAAAGGGCACGACACATCGCATTGCATCTCCGGCCGGGACTCAACATCCCGGCCGTTTTGTTTTATAGATGTTTGAAAGCTGTTATTGACTTTAGGTGTTCGGTATGGTATATTCTCTCGATCCGAAAGTGGAAGCTTGTACCTTCGGACAATGTAGCCATGGAGGGAGCCATGCTCAAGGCGATTAAGAAGCTATGGGAAGACGAGGATGGACTTACGACGCCCGAGCTTGCTATTGTGCTTGCTCTGGTTGTCGTGACATCGATCCTCACTTGGGCCATATTTGGCGGCGCAAAGCCGCCAAGGACGCAGACACCCACGAAGTAGGGTTCAACCTGCGAAAAGCAGTTGGCGCATTGCATCACCGGCCGGGACTAAACATCCCGGCCGTTTCCTTTTTAAAATATCATTGACTCGATAAATAAGCTTTGTTATATTGTCGTAATCCGAAAGCAAAGGCACGCGCTCTCGGAAAATACAGCTGCACTGGAGGCTATGCCATGCTCGAGACGATCAGGGCGTTCTGGAAGGACGAAGATGGTTTGTCGACGGTCGAGTACGCGCTCTTACTGGCTCTGTTGGTGGTCGCCGCAATCGGCGTCTGGACCGCCTTCGGCGGCCCAGTGAGGCAGTCGGTCGCGAACGACACGAACGCCATGCCGGCGCCGGCGCCGTAGTCTCGTCCAGCGGCTCACATGGTCGGTGCGCCTCGGTCACTCCGAGGCGCACCGACCATTCATACTTTAAGCTTTAGAATTTATGAGTTCGACTAGTTTTTGTCCAAATATTTGAGCTGACTGTGGACCGTCTGCGGTCACAATCTTCCCATCGATTTCGATACTTTTTCCCTCGTATATCGCTCCACCCGATTTTAGAACATCGCTGATGCCGGCCCAGCCGGTTGCTTTTTTATCTTTTAGAATACCGGCATTTGCCAGTATGGCCGCTCCAGCGCAAATAGCACTGACGATTTTTTGTTTTTCATAAAACTTCTTGGCGAGGTTGATGAACTCAGGGTCGCTAATCATCTCGGCCATTCCGGGACCACCAATAAAGGCAACCCCGTCATAGTTAATAGGATCAATATCCTGAACTTTGTGAGATGCCTCGGTTGTTTTGCCATCTGCACCGGTTATCTCACCGGCGATTTTTGATGCAGTCGAGATACTAATGCTGTGTGACTCGAGAATTTCTTTGGGGATAAAATACTCACTGTCTCTAAAGTTCTGCGGGGCGATAACCAGTAATATCTTGGACATTTTACCTCCCTTATTTATAGATTGATCGTACCACATTCTTGACAAAATACTTTTTAAATGATAGATTGTTCACTTCCGCAAGGGAGAAGTCGTACATTACAGAAGGAGGATGATGCAAAGATGAACCCCGCACACCAGACAACGTTGAACCTCATCGGACAGGCGCTTCAGGCGCAGGCGAATGAAGCGCCGAAAGCAAACGGGTGTATCAACGCGCTGACGAGGCACCTTCAGCTCCGGCTGAAGGATGTCGTACCTGACGACCACAAGGAGGCGATCGCGCGCGGTGTCGTGGACGTCTATGTGGACACCGATTACCGGGTCTGGCCCGCGCCCGTGATTCTCTACATCGCGGCCAAGACCGAAGACCCGGTGCAGTACCTGAACGAAGTCATCGCCCAGGCCAATCGTTCCGACGTGTGGACGGTTGTGACGGTCCCGATGGCGCCGGGGTTCATGGTCACCCGCCACGACCTCATCGAGATGAGCTGGACGACCTACAAGAGCGCGTCGGCGCCACTGGCGGCACATGAGGTGCTGCTGGAGGCGGCACGCAAGGCGAATGCGTCCGAGGCGACCGAAGCCGACTTCGACCATTTCTGCGTTCAGCTTGAGGACAGGGGCGAGGACACCGTCCCGAAGGACAAGTGGGAGTCGTTCGTCGGCGAGCTGGTGACTGAGCTCTGCGGCCCGAGGATGTGCTCCTGGCCGCCGGCGGCATGCCGTCTCATGATCAACATCTACGGTACGGCGGGCAACGCATATCTCGGTCTTCAGCCGCTGGTCGCTCAGTGCCCGGGCTGGACTATCGAGCTCGACGGTGAGGACATCGTCGTCCAGAGCGAAGAGCAGCTCAACAAGCTTCCGCACTGCGGTATCTGCGGCGGCTACCTGCCGTTTGGGATCGGGGTGATCGAGGGCGAGGACGCAGACAACCTGCTCCGCATCCTCGGACGCGCCGGTGCTGGCATGATGATCGACCTCATCGTGGCGCAGCGCGCCTACGGTGGCGACGAGTCCGACGAGACCCCCGGCCCCGAAGCCGAACAGCCCGACTCCCAAGGCCCCAGCGAGCCGGGCGAGGGCCCCAGTGCGGGTTGCGGCGAAGTCTAGCCGCGCATCTCTGACCACAGACACAAGGCCGGCTGATTTCCACATTGCGTGGATCTCAGCCGGCCTCTTTTCATAAAAAGAGTATAATATATTAAACAAAATAATAAATGTCCCGTCACAGATTCTTGAATGCTCCACGTCGAACTATACGTTCGTGTTTCGCGTCAAGAATCATGACAGGACTTCCGGAATTGCGCGCCAAAGAGGATCGCAATTCACGGAGCGGAGGGGTTTATGTCCTATGAGGAAGCAAAAGATAAATATGGCGTAGATGCAAAGCGTCAGAGGATTATAGTGCTGGTTGGGGCGTTTTTAATACTAATTCTTGCGTTAGTAGTCGGATTTCAATTTGGGTATAGCAAGACAAAAGTTAAAGTTGTCCCGGTAGCAGAACTTTCAGCGACACCTTCACAAAATCTCCAAAAAGATGTTTCGGGTGTAGTTATAGACAAAATCAGCGAAGAGCCGATCAAGGACGCCAAGATTACATCCGGATCTCAGTCGACACTGTCAAAAGCGGACGGTTCGTTCAGGTTTAAAGTTGCCGATAATGCCAAGCAACTTGATATATCGGCCGAGGGATTTCAAGCTGTTACAGCTGACATAAACGAAAAGGAAAAAATCACGCTTTCGCCAAAAGGAGAAATAATATTTGTTTCAAATAGAGACGGCAAGAGGGGCCTCTACAGAGTAAACCTTGATGGTTCGCAGGATAAAAATTTGGTTCCAAGAATAGACGATAAAGAGGACTTCTCTCCCGTTATCTCCCCGAGGGAACGCTATGTGGCATTTCTTTCAACCCGTGATGGAAGAAAAGATAACCAGAAAAATGACAATCCGGCGCTATATTTAGTTAAAACAGACGGATCGGAACTTAAAAAGATATCGGACTATTATGATGTCCGCAGCGTCACATGGTCACCTGATGGCACATACGTAGCGTGGGTTGGTAGAGAGAACCAAGACTCATATGATTCAAAACTTGCTGTATATAATGTTGCTGACAAATCAACAGTCTATGTCGGAGAAGGCGGAGATGATATTGGCGATTTTTCATTCAGCAAGGACGATAGTATGGTCACTTTCTCGATTCATAACTCGGGTAATTCCAGCCGACAGGGGATTTACGTTGCTGACGGCAATGGCAACAACTCCAGAAAAGTAAGTAGCGCAACTGGAAGCCCAAAGTATAATGACGACCTGAACGTCGAATTTACTGATTATGCTGATAATAAGACAAAATATATGGCCTGGTTCCATGACTCTGGTGAACTAAAAGAGATTGATAAGAATGATACTAAACGAGTTGGTACCCCATCACCCGATAAGGTCTGGATTGCTTACATTGAAAACAGAGACGGGAAGAATAATGTCTTTGTCTCAAGGCCAAATAAAAGTGGAGAGAAGAAGCTAACAAGCGTAGACTCGGCAACAGATCCGATTAGATGGACGCTCGATGGCAAATACATAACCTTTAGAGTCTCAAAGCAAAATGAGTCAGCTCGATATATTGTGGCAACCTCAGGAAAGGGCTCGGCCAAAAAGATCATTGATGAGTACGGAGCCGGTGAATATATGGGCTATTAGCTAGAAAAGCTTTCCGTCAAATTCTTCTTTTGCCTTTGTTTTGTTGTCAGAGTTCTCGACTTCTTCGTAGACTACCCCTTGGTTTTCAAATTTTGAGGTAGCTTGGCGGTATTTGCAGTAGTCGCAGTCTTTGTTTGCTTTAGGAATTTTATCAAGCAAGAGGCATGACTTTATGTCGGAAAGGGTTTTTTCGATCCAACTGTCATCGCCATCATAAGGGATAATCTTAACTTTAAACTCAAGCTTGGCGTCAAAAGCCTTATTGTCGCGAATGCCATTACAATAAACAAAATATCCAGTTTTAGACACCTTAAAGCCGTTTTGGCGAAAAAGCCATTGATAGACTTCCATCTGACGCTTGTATCCACCCTGCCACTCGGCATCGAGCGACACCTCGCCGTCTTTGGAAGTTGCCTTATAGTCAACGATCAAAAGCTCATCAGATTTATTTTTCCAGACGTCGTCTATTGCTCCGGTAATAAGTAGATTAGTCGGACGATGCAAAAAATGAATGCCCTTAAAGTTTTCGCGCCATTCATCAAGTTTTGGGTGTGTAAAAGGAATTGCGTCTACACCATAACTTTGCATCAATGGGTGGGTGGTATTGTTTGTGCGGTGAATGTCAAACTCTTTTTTTAGCAAAAAGTCGACGGCGGCGTTTAAGGAAAATGGAAATCCAGGGGGTTGGCCGACGCCAAAACGCTTATCTAGGTAAAAACAGCGTGGACAATTTATATATAAATCAATACCTGACCTCGAGAGCCGAAAGGTCTCGTGGGATTTTGGATTGAAGTTATATTTTTCTGGTTTGGGTGGATTGTAATATCCCATAATAATAAAAGTTATTTTGTACAAAGATGAGGATAGCAGAAAAAAAGCTTCGGGCCAATTTGAGACCTTGAGCATTTGGTCAATTTAAGATAAGATATGCGAAGTAATGGGGAGTGGCCAAGTGGTAAGGCACGGGCCTTTGAAGCCCGTATGCGAAGGTTCGAATCCTTCCTCCCCAGCCAAATTTGTATTCAAATTTGGATTTGGGGACAGGATCGAATGCCGGAGGCCGACGGGCCGAGGCGGGGTCGATGAATTTGCCAACAGGCAAATATCAGTGACCGAATCCTTCCTCCCCAGCCATTCGACTTCCTATTTGCTCCGCAAATGGATCGCTCATGGTCTACGACCAAATTTGAATATATGCCCTACCCCGCTTTCGGGGTTTTGTGCTTTTTAGCGGCTTTGATAAATGAATGAAACAGTGGATGAGGCCTCAAGAACCTTGATTTAAACTCTGGATGAAACTGGGTCCCGACGAAAAAAGGATGATCCTTAACCTCGATGATTTCAACCAAGTCTCTTTGTGGATTTACTCCTGCGACGACCAGTCCTAACTTCTCAAATTTAGATCTATACTTGTTGTTGAACTCATATCGATGACGATGTCTCTCTGAAATTAGTGATTTGGGAGAATAGGCCTCGTAGGAAATCGTTCCCTTTGTCAGCTTGCAGTCGTAGGCACCAAGGCGCATAGTCCCACCATAGTTTTTTTCTGCCATTTTTTCCTTTTGTTCTTCCATGATATGAATGACTGGATCTGGTGTTTTAGGATCAATTTCCTCGGTATGAGCTTTTTTAAGCCCTGCAACAGAGCGCGCAAATTCGATTGTTGCAATCTGCATACCGTAGCAAAGCCCAAAATACGGAATCTTATTTTCACGGGCAAATTTTGCAACTGATATTTTACCCTCAACACCTCGGGAGCCAAAACCTCCGGGAACGACAATGCCATTGAGGTCCTTAAGTGTTTGAATCGAATCCTTTTTCTTTTCAAAATCTTCACTATCGATCCATTCAAACTTAATATTGGTATTCTCATGCCATGAAGCAATTTTAATTGACTCGATAATCGAGATATAAGAATCAGAAAGGACGTAGTTTCCGGTAGCGAAGTATTTTCCAACAACGCCGATTTTGATTGTATTTGTAGCCTTATTGGCTGAGGCAACTACTTTTTTCCACTGGTCAAGTTTCGAAGCCTTCTTTTTAAGACTCAAAGTGTCCAAGATTTTATCTCCAAATTTTTGTTTCTCAAAAAGGAGAGGTACCTCGTAGATCGACTCCACATCGGGACAGGATATCGCGTTTTGAGGCGGAATCATACAAAAAGTTGCAAGTTTTTCACGTCTCTTTTTGTCAATCTCTGCTTCTGCTCTGCAAACAATAAAATCAGCTTGAATACCCGCGGAGTTTAGAGATCTCGAAGCAAATTGAGTTGGTTTTGTTTTCATCTCCCCAACCTTCGATGGAGTTGGTAGATAGCTGACTAAAATATAGGCAACGTCTTTCGGATTTTCCATCTTCATCATTTTTGCAGCTTCTAAGAAGAGAAGATTTTCGTATTCGCCAACAGTTCCGCCTATTTCTACCACTGTTATATCGGCATGGTTTTGCTTAGCTGCAGATTTTATTCTTCTTATTATTTCTTCTGGAACGTGGGGAACAACCTGCACGCATTTACCACCAAATTCTAAATTGCGCTCTTTGTTGATGATGGTTTGATAAACCCGACCAGTGGTCATATAACTATCTCTAGTTAAGTCCTGGTCGAGAAAACGTTCGTAATTTCCCATATCCTGATCTGTTTCGTAACCGTCATTTAGGACAAAAACCTCTCCATGCTCCGTTGGGTTCATGGTTCCGGCATCAACATTTATATAGGGATCAGCCTTAATAGCTGTCACTTTATAGCCCTTAGATTTTAAAATGCAGGCAATCGAAGATGAAACGATTCCTTTGCCAACAGACGACATTACTCCGCCAATTACAAAAATGTATTTTGCCATTTTTCTCCTCCTGAACCTTGATTTATAATTTGATTGCTGATACCATTCCCAAGATATATCTAAATCAAAAAATATGCAAAGATTACCCGTAGTAGCCATCGTTGGCAGGCCAAATGTTGGCAAATCAACTCTGTTCAATCGCTTGATCGGTTTTCGTCAAGCGATCGTTTCTAAAACTCCCGGAACGACACGAGACAGGATTTTTAAAGAAATAGTTTGGAACAACAAACCATTCATACTTTTTGATACAGCAGGATTTTTAAATGACTTTTATGGATTTGAGGAAGACAAGATTGAAAGGCTAGCTCAAAAAGGCATCGAATCGGCGATAGGCGAAGCTGATGCAGTCCTTTTTGTAATCGATGCAAAAACAGGAATATCGCCATATGACGAAGAGGTGGCTGCACTCCTGAGAAAGATTGGAAAACGAATAATCTTGGTCGTGAACAAAGCAGACAATCAAAAACATGAATACTTGCTCGACGACTATGCTCGCTTGGGAGCAAAAGAGATTATTGCGGTATCTGCAATCTCGGGACGTAGAACCGGGGATTTGCTCGACCTGATAACAAAAGATTTTAAAAAAGTAGTAGCAGAAAAAAATAAAATTATAAGTATGGCGATTGTTGGCAGGCCAAACGTTGGTAAATCAACACTTTTTAATACTTTAGCCGGTGAGGAAAGGGCGATCGTTACTGATATACCAGGAACAACTAGGGATAAAAATGACGTCCAAATCACAATTGAATCTGGCGACGAGAAGCTTGCACTTAGAGTTTTGGACACAGCTGGTTTGAGAAGACGAGGAAAAATTGAACCTGGTATTGAAAAATTCAGCGCAATTCGAACTATCGATTCGGTTATTGAATCAGACTTAGTTGTTTTGCTAGTTGATAGCAAAGAAGGAATTACAAGAGGCGATGCTCATCTGGGACAGCTGGCGCTTGAGAAGAAAAAACAACTTATAATTGTTCTAAATAAAATTGACCTATTGGATAAAAGGATCAAACAAGAGATACCCTACTTAAATCGATATCCATTCTTAATCAAAAATAAAATGGTTGCGATCTCGGCAAAAAATAAAGAAAATATCGGACTATTAAAAGACGAGATTTTAAAGAGTGCTAGTTTGATTACGGAGCAGTCTGATACTTAATAGCCGCAAACGCTTTTGCCTCTTGAATTGGCAATAATCTAAACCATATTCTGCTAACCAGACTATCGGTGGGGATCGGACCAATTTCTCTCGAGTCCCTTGAGTGATTTCTATTATCACCCATTACGAAATATTCATCTGCCTTTAGGGTTGCGGTGTATCCATCCTTCTGGGCTGAAAGTGTTTTATCATTTGAAACCAAATACGGCTCAATTATCCTCGAGCCATTAATATGTACAGCGCCATCGCTAATTTTTATAATATCTCCTGGTAGGCCGACTATTCTTTTGATATAGTTCACTTCTGGATTATCTGGGGGATGAAAGATAACAATCTCGCCCCGTTCGGGAGGTCTGATACGAAAAGAAATTTTTTCAGTGATTAGATAATCTCCATTTTTAAAACTCGGCTCCATCGACTGACCTTCGACAATAAAAGGTTGAATAATAAAAATTCTAATGCCGTAAGTTAAAACAACTATCAGGACAACTGTTTTCACCAGATCAAATAAGCCCAATAGAAACTTGGCCAGCCGGCTGTCTTTCTTGCCTGGTTTTTCATTCTTTTCAAAAAGATCATCCGTATCATCGTCCTTACTGAGATCTAGATATTTGTAGTCATCAACCATAAAATTGATTTTACCATAAATACTTATATTTAGCCCGAAGCTTGGTGGACGGTACAGGATTTGAACCTGTGGCCCCTGCAATGTGAATGCAATGCTCTACCACTGAGCTAACCGTCCGGAAGCATTTGAATGCTTAGGGCTAGATAGATTTTACTTAAATGATTAAATTTATCAAGTATAATACCAATAAGCTTTAATTGACAAAAAAGGTTTTATGACTAAGATTATTATTAAGAAAAGAGGACAAATGTTGGACGAAAAATATATCACAAGTCAAAAAGAGAAAATTGTGAATGATATCGAAAGACTAAAAAAAGAGATTTCGGGAAATTCAAAATACCAAGAAATCGGATCGGACAATGAGGACAGCGTTCTAGAGTATGAAAATTTCGAGGAAAAGAACGCTCTCAATAAAACTGAAAAAATTGACCTTCGGGAATTAGAAGAAGCACTTAAACAAATTGAAGACGGAAAATACGGCGTATGCAAGAGATGTGGCGAAATGATTGAAAAAGGAAGGCTTGACGCCTATCCAGCAGCTGTTTTTTGCGCAACGCATGCTCAAAAAAAATAGCAAAACAGCAACTATTGTAGCTGGATCTATTGCAATAGTATTGTTTTTAGACCAAGCATCAAAATTTGTTGTTTTGAGATACTTCAGTCATATTGTCTCCTACAATAGAGGAGGAGCTTTCGGGTTTGGCAGAAATATAGACGGATATGTCTTTATTAGCATAGCTCTAGTTGCCGTATCTGTTTTTATGGTTTTGTATTCAATTAGAAGCAAGCCTAGATTGGTTCTTCCATTTTCTCTTATAATGTCAGGAGCATCATCAAACCTTTTGGACCGAATCTTAAGGTCACATGTTGTTGATTTTATCGATCCCAAGATATGGCCCAGCTTCAATATTGCAGATTCAGCTATATTTATAGGAGCCGTTTTAGTTATTTGGGCAGAGTTCAGGAAACGGTAACTAGCCCTTGCTTACTTTTTGGGCAATCTTTGCAAATTCCTCAGGTTTATCCTGGGCCAGTTCAGAGAGCAGTTTTCTATTTAGCTCAAGCTTGTTCTTATTCATATAATTGATCAGCTGAGAATATTTAATCTCGTTCTGCTTGCAAGCAGCATTTATTCTGACAATCCAAAGGGCTCTAAAGTCTCTTTTTTTCAACTTTCTACCGATATAGGCATTTTTTCTTGCTTTTATAACTGCTTGTTTTGCAAGTCTAAAAACATTTTTTCGTCCGTGACGATATCCCTTGGCAAGCTTTAATATTTTTTTATGACGCGCTTTTGCGGCAACGCCTCGTTTTACTCTGGACATTACTTTTTCCTGTAAGGTATTAATTTTTTCATTGTCTTGGTTTGGGTTGGGTTTAGCTCAATGCATTCGCCAGATGATTTTATGGTGCGCTGGCTTTTTCTGTGAACCAAATGCTGCGCCAGAGTTTTTCTGCGCAAATATTTACCGGTAGCGGTAATTTTTACGATTCTTTTTGTGGCTGTTTTATTTGTCTTTAACTTGGGCATTGTCCACTTCTTTCTTATTTTCGATTTTAGATTTTATTAATGTTGCTGAAAATCGTGTCCCGAATCTTAATGGTCTTTGCTCGTAATCTGTTTCAAGGTCACTTTTTACTCTTTCGATCTGCGCTAAGGCTCTGTCTGAATATATGTTTTCTCTTCCAACCATTTTTACAGTTACCCTGATCTTGTAGCCCTTGCTTATAAACTTTTTCGCCTGCTCAATCTTGGTATTGAAGTCATGCTCGTCGGTTTTTGTGCCAAACTGAATCTCCTTAATTTCGCCGGCCTTGCTTTTAACCTTATTTTTGGATTTACTTTTTTCTTGTTCGTATTGAAACTTCCCAAAATCCAAAATTTTGCAAACAGGAGGTTGGGCCGAAGGCCCTACTTCGACAAGGTCAAAACCTTTTTCGCGCGCCTGAGCGACAGCGCTTGCAGTGTCGCAAACGCCAACTGGTTGGCTATCCTCGTCTATTAAAAAGACTTGGGGAACCCTAATATACTCATTTACTCTATACCTGTTTGATGGTCGATAACTTCTTCTTGCGTCTATTTATGTCTCCCTAACTATCTAATTTCCTGTCGCCTTGTGCGTCAGCTTGGATCACTTTATCACGTTTTGTAATAATGTTCAAGGCATTCAGCTTGCGATAAATATTTATCGGAGTCTTTGCTACCACTTCATTGCCAATCATAACTGGTAAGGGGTGCTGTGAGCTAAGCCTGATTATCTTTGCTTTAAAAACACTTCGATCTGCCGCAATCGATTCTTTTCCAACGAGCCAATTAAAAGCAGCCTTTAATCCCGAACCTTCCTTTAAGAAGCGCTCGAGAAGAATATATAAATTTCCAGAAATCTCGATCCGATCAATTATTGCTTCAGCTTTCCATCTATCGACCTCGAGTGTAATACGAGAGGGTTTGGAACATTCGATTCTAGCACTAGTTAAAAAGTATCTGTCTGGCTCAATCAGTCCGACATCAAATCTTTCCAATTTTCTATATTTAAGCGTCTCGCAAGCATCCTCGGGTTTTTTGAATCCCCATCTTTCGTGGAGCATCGATTTAGAATCTGTGGAGATGATTCCCATCGCTAGCGGAAAAGGAGGGTTGGATAGTACTATTTGACTTGCGACCTTATTTACATGCTCATCGGAACCTATTGCAACAATTGTTGAATAGTTCTTATTTATTCCCATTTGTGTTAGCTCATCTGCAGAGCGGGCGGGCGAGGATTGGGTAACTTCTCCGGCAATAGAAAACTCGCGAGCGATGTCTCTTATTCTTTCATAATATGTTCGCTCCGATGAGTTCTTCGGCGATTCGAAAATATAGTAGTACATCAGAAACTATTCGTTTTCTTCTTCCTCGTCATCCATGACACTGGCAGTCGGTTTTTTGGTAACATCATCCTCTGCCTCAAACTCTTCACCGTCTTCGTGTAATACCTTGGAATCAGCTTTTTCTGGCATTGTGCATTTTCCAATGAAAATTGCTCCGGAATGAATTAAAAGCTCTGTTGCATCAATATTTCCCTTAACTGAACCACTTGGATTTAGCTCAATCTTCCCTTTAGCCGAAATGGTTCCGTTTATCGAACCGCTGACAATAATTTCCGCTGCGTGAATCGGCCCTTTTACGTGTGCGCTTTCTTCTATAATAACTTTTTGTTCAGAAGAAACCTCCCCCTCTACAGACCCAAATATTGTAATATCGCTACTGTCTTTTATCACACCAGTTAGGTGCACGCTTGAACCTACAATAGTTCCAACCTGTTGTTGTTTCATATTACCTCCACTTATTTATAAAATTCGAACCTTGTTTGCACTGTAGCATATAAAACTAATATTTCAAAAATTTATACAATAGGTGTTGATTTTACTAAATATTCTTGTTATAATCCCTGCAGTTTAAATTTAAATTGATCGATTTATGAGAAATATTAAGATTTCAGGTGCAAGAACCCATAACCTCAAGAACGTAAGTCTGGAGATACCCGCTGAAAAAATAACTGTAATCAGCGGGATTTCTGGTAGCGGTAAATCATCTTTGGCGTTTGACACAATATTTGCAGAAGGTCAAAGACGATATATCGAAAACCTCTCTTCTTACGCAAGGCAGGTGATCGGTATCGTTGAAAAGCCTGACGTAGATTCGATCGAGGGAATTCCGCCAGCTATTTCGATAGATCAAAAAAGCGTAGCCAGGTCTCCACGCTCGACAGTCGGAACCCTAACGGAATCATACGACTACTTAAGACTTTTGTTTGCGAAATTTGGCGAGATTAAGTGTCCCAAGTGTGAGAAGGTTGTTGTGGGCGGAGACAGCGAAAAAATTATCGATCAAGCCTTGGCATATATTATTTCATCTGGAACTGCCAACGTCAGAATTTTCTCTCCCGTTTTGAATAATATTAAAGGCGCTCATAAATCTACTATTAGCAAATTGTCTCAATCAAATTATAAAAGTATTAAAATTGACACAAATGAATACACGCCCGCTGAGTTGTCAGGTCTAAATCTTTCGGCGGCTATCCAGCATACGATCGAAATTCAAGTTGCCGAAATTGATATAAAAGAAATGATTGATGAAAAGCAAAAAAAGTTTATTGAAGATTCGCTTAGAGTTTCCCTCAACTTAGCTGAGGGAGCCGTTAGGGTTCAGGTTAATCAGGAAATTAGAACATTCTCAAGACAACCGTATTGCGATCACTGTGAGATATATTTTCCTCAAATACAACCAAGATTGTTTTCTTTTAACAGTCCATATGGGGCATGCCAAAAATGTCAAGGACTGGCTAAAGTTAGAAAAGTTAGTCCATCAAAAGTAGTGCCAAACGTCAGGCTGACCCTAGCCGAAGGTGCAATCAGGCCGTGGGCAAGACTAGCTGGTCAGAATGGAAGTCTAATGAGATCTTTAGTAGAGGTTGCAAATGAAATGGGTTTTAGCCTTGAAGTTCCGATTATCAGCCTCCAAAAAGAGGCACTGAAAACAGTAATGTATGGAAACGAAAAATTTGAAGGGGTGATACCAAATCTTGAAAAAAAATATCGAGAAACCGACTCTGATTATCTGAGACAGGAAATCGAACAGTATATGGTGGAGAGCATTTGCGACGAATGCAATGGAAAGAGGCTAAACTCTTTTGCAAGATCAATTTATCTTTTTGGAAAATCGATCTGCGAAATGTCTGAAATTGAGGCAAAAGAGCTGTCTAAATTGCTTCGGACTAAATCAAAGGATTTACCAGAGGCTGCAAAACAAATCACTACAGAACTTGTTAGAAGACTATCAAACCTAGAAACAGTCGGTCTTGAGTATTTAACGCTCTCGAGAAGCAGCGAAACATTATCTGGTGGCGAAGCCCAAAGAATAAGGCTTGGTGTCCAGTTTGACTCATTTTTAAGTGGTGTCCTATATGTACTTGATGAACCGACGATATCCTTACATAGTGCAGATACAAAAAAACTTATAAACTCGTTTAAAAAGCTAAAGGATGAGGGCAATACTCTAATTGTTGTCGAGCATGACAAAGCTGTCATTGAGGAATCGGACTATGTTTTTGATATTGGACCAGGAGCCGGGAAAAATGGAGGCGAAATTATCGCTCAAGGAACACCGGATGAAATAAAGAAAAATCCAAATTCAATAACAGGGCAGTATTTATCAGGTAAAAAAAGCATACCCGCACCAAAGAATTATCGAGAAGTAAAAGAGCAGAAAATCGTAGTTAATGGCGCAACACATCATAATTTAAAAAACATTAACGTTGAAATACCGCTCGGATTGTTTGTCTGCGTTTGTGGAGTTTCGGGTAGCGGAAAGTCGTCATTGGTCTATGACATTATTGCAAAATCAATTGCCAAAAAAATTCATAGATCAACAGAGTTACCGGGTAAGTTCGAATCGATTATTGGTGTAGAAAATTTAGACAAAATAATAAAAATAGACCAGTCGCCTATTGGGCGTACGCCAAGAAGTAATTTAGCCACATATACAGGTCTTTTTACTCCCATAAGAGAGTTATTCGCCAAAACAAATCAGGCACAGATAAAAAACTTCCAGGCTAGTCAATTTAGCTTTAATCTAAAGGGCGGAAGATGCGAAACATGTAGGGGGGACGGTGTTATAAAAATTGAAATGTTTTTTATGCCAGATGCCTATGTTGCCTGCGAGGAATGCGGGGGAAAAAGGTACAACAGTGATACTTTAGAGGTAAGGTATCGCGGTAAGACAATCGCGGACATTCTTGCTATGAGCGTGGATGACGCCAAGACATTTTTCGAAGGCGAGACTGAAATTGTTGAAAAAGTTAAAGTTCTTCAAAACGTTGGCTTGGGCTACTTGCCGATTGGGCAAAGTGCCACTACCTTATCTGGTGGTGAAGCACAGAGGATAAAATTGGCATCGGAGCTATCAAGACCGTCGACAGGTAAGACAATTTATGTATTAGATGAGCCGACAACCGGTTTACATTTTGAAGATATAAAAAAATTACTAAGTGTATTGCAGGAGCTGGTAAATCGTGGAAATACTGTTTTAGTGATCGAGCATAATCTTGATGTAATAAAGAGTGCCGACTGGATTATTGAAATGGGTCCAGGAGGCGGTACGGCTGGAGGTGAAATAATCGCCACCGGTTCCCCAAAAGAAGTTATGAAGAACAAAAAATCATTAACTGCTCCGTTTCTCAAGAACTCTTAGGTTATGGCTTGAATTCGGCATAATCGCCAGTTTGCAGGTCGCCAAGGGACCAATTGCTCACTCTTATTCTTTTTAAGCTAACAACTGTAAAACCGGCCCTGTCTAGGGTAATCCTAATCTGCCGTTTCCGGCCTTCCTTTAATACAATATTAAAAGTAATTACATTCCCTTTTTTTGAGATAACTTTTGCCACAGCAGGTCTGGTTTTGTATCCATGAATATTGAAACCACATCTAAATAGTCGAACTGCCTTATCGAGATGAGTATTGAGGTCGTCCCGAGGTCCTTGAGCTTCAACAATGTACTCTTTTTCGTGGTCGTATCTAGGATGCGACAATTGTTGTGCGAAGTCTCCGTCGTTAGTCAGCATTATTAAACCTTCGGAGTCCTTGTCTAGTCTTCCAACTGGAAATACGACCGGATCAGATGGTACAAGATCGGTAACATTTTTTGTTGAATGTGGATCTTCAGTGGTTGATGTATAGCCTATGGGTTTGTTTAACAGATAATATACGAACTTATTTGGCGTCACTAAAGTAGAGTCAAAAAGTACCTTGTCGCTTGGCTTGATGTCAGTGGATAAATTAGAGATTTTTTTTCCATTAACAGAAATTCTGCCAGAACTTACAAGTTCCTCAACTTTTCTTCTACTTCCCAACCCGCATGAAGCGAGGTATTTATTTATTCTCATAATATTAATGCTCGACCATCCGATAAGCCGGGTTCTGTTTATGTAGCTATCTATCTAATGCGTTGGGACCCGTGGACATCTGACGAGTGATCATTGATGATTTGGGGCCCACCCAACTTGCACCAAGTAGGGTTTTCACAGACGGCAATTTCTTACCGAACGCGTGCGCTCTTACCGCACGATTTCAACATTGCTCGACCTGATTCTAGTCTTGCGACTAGTCACAGGATCTCGCCCAAAGGGCTCAAGCTGTATAATTTCTGTTGCACTATTCCCGCGCCTTACGACGGCCTATTTTCATAGGTACTCTACTCTATGGTGCCCGGACTTTCCTCCCTATTTTAAATAGGGCAGCTACTTCTGATAGTCAAGCGTAAAAAATATACCATATATGGTGTAAATAATCAAGATACAAAGAAGATATATTGACATTTATTGAATATGTGATAATATTTTTTTAATGAATGAGTAAGTCGGGCTTGAAGAATGCTAAATAATAGAGGGATTTAGTGAATCAAAACCTCGCGTTATAGAGAAGGTGGGTATCTCCTTTGTTGTATGAGGGGATTTTAAGGTTGTATTTTAAGCAAAATTATGAGGGTAACTATGCAAAATAATATTAGTGCAAAAAGTCCGATGGCGAATTTAGAAAAAAGTTCAGCAAAAAGAATAGGTTTTACAAAAGATCACGTTAAAGTAGAACTTCCGAATTTAATAGAAATACAAAAGAGCTCATATAATTGGCTTTTTGAAGAGGGAATAAGAGAGCTCTTAGACGAGATTAGCCCCGTAGACGATTTTACTGGTGAAGCGATGCGTCTCGAGTTTGGTAAGTATGAACTAGGCGAATCAAAAGTTGATGAGATAACTGCTCGTAATAAAAATCTTACATACAAAGCACCTTTAATGTGCGATGTAATTCTAAACAATGAAATTACCAAGAAGAAGAAAGCATCGAGAGTCTTCTTGGGAGATTTTCCTGTCATGACAGACAGAGGAACATTTATCATAAACGGGATTGAAAGAGTTGTAGTTTCTCAGATCGTAAGGTCATACGGTGTCATCTTCATATCTGAAGATCTAGCCGGAAAGAAATACTTTGGAGCAAAACTGATCCCGAACAGGGGGGCATGGCTTGAGTTTGAAACTTCAAACAAGGGTGTTATCAGTGTAAAGGTTGACCGAAAACGAAAAATACCAGTAACGACTTTTCTAAAAGCACTTGGGATGAAAAGTGACAATGAGATCGCAAATGCATTTTCATCTGTGGAAGACGGAGAAATAAAGTATATAGAACAGACTCTTGCAAAAGATCCGGCAAAAACTCAAGATATTGCTTTAGTTGAGGTTTACAAGAGAATACGACCAGGCGATCTTGCTACTCCAGAAGCAGCAAGAGTTTTTCTTGATGCACTATTTTTCAATCCAAAGCGATATGACCTAGGAAGAGTAGGCCGATACAAACTAAATAGAAGACTTAATGTTAACGTAAAAGATAATATTTCCGGTAGAATCCTTCGACTAGAGGATGTTATTGAGATAATAAAAGAAGTTATTAGATTAAATAATGAACCAATGGCTGAGCCAGATGATATTGATCATCTTAAGAATAGAAGAGTTAGAGCTGTTGGTGAACTGGTTCAGTCAAGACTTAGAGTTGGATTTCTAAGAATGGAACGAATCGTAAAAGATCGTATGAGCGTTGTGGATCCATTGGTTGCCACCCCGGCACAATTAGTAAATTCACGACCGATTGTCGCTGTTCTACAAGAATTCTTTGCCTCATCGCAGATGTCTCAGTTTATGAACCAAACAAACCCATTAGCAGAACTCGAACACAAAAGAACTCTTTCGGCAACTGGGCCAGGTGGTCTGTCTCGCGAAAGAGCAGGGTTTGAAGTTAGAGACGTACACCAATCACATTACGGAAGAATCTGCCCAATCGAAACTCCAGAAGGCCCAAATATCGGGCTGGTAGGTTATCTTGCTTCTTACGGAAAAGTTAATGACTACGGTTTTATTGAAACTCCATATCTAGAAGTTGAGCATATCGGTGGAAAGCCAAAAGTGACCAAGAGAGTCGTTTTCCTCGATGCTTCAGACGAAGAAAAGGCAGTTATTGCCCCGTCTTCAGCCAAGGTTGACGAAAAAGGTTATATCATTGGAAAAAGAATACCGGTAAGAAAGTACGGTTCTCCGTCGATTGAACCTGCAAATTCAGTTCAATATGTTGACGTTTCTCCAAAACAAATTGCCTCGATCACAACTGCGCTTATTCCATTTATCGAGCACGACGATGCTGTCAGAGCAAATATGGGATCGAATATGCAGCGCCAAGCTGTTCCTCTAATCAGAACAGAAGCACCGGTTGTGGGAACAGGTATGGAGGGTGACGCGGCTGTTTTCTCTGGCCATGTTATTAAAGCAGAAACCGATGGAAAAGTTATTGAAGCATCGGCTGATAGAGTTGTAGTTGAGGGAAAAGGTGCTAAAAAAAGTACTTATATATTAAATAAATTTGTTAGATCAAACCAAGCAACTTGTTCCAATCAAAAGATTGTAGCCAAATCAGGACAAAAAGTTGCCAAGGGTGACGTGTTGATTGACGGTCCAGCGACAGAAAATGGCGAATTAGCTCTTGGAAAGAACTTACTCGTAGCTTTCATGAGCTATCGGGGTTTTAACTATGAAGACGCTATTATCGTTTCAGACCGACTTGTAAAAGAAGATATCTTAACCTCAATTCATATCGAGAAATACTCAATTGAAGTTCGAGACACTAAACTCGGTCCCGAGATGATAACGAGAGATATTCCGAATGTAGGTGAAGACGCACTATCAAATCTTGACGAAAATGGAGTTATTAGAGTTGGTGCCGAAGTTGAGGCGGGCGACATCCTTGTTGGTAAAATATCGCCAAAAGGTGAAACCGACCTGACGGTTGAAGAAAAATTACTAAGAGCAATCTTCGGAGAGAAGGCAAAGGATGTAAAGGACTCTTCGCTCAGGCTTCCTCATGGAGAAAAGGGTAAAGTAATTGAAATAAAAATATTTCTAAAAGACTCTGGAGATGAGTTACCAGATGGTGTTGATCAGATGGTAGAAGTCTCAGTAGCACAGCTTAGAAAAATATCAGTTGGTGATAAGCTGGCAGGAAGACATGGAAACAAGGGTGTTATTTCGACCATTCTAGCAAGAGAGGATATGCCATATCTAGCCGATGGTACACCCGTTGATGTAATCCTAAATCCGCTCGGAGTAGTTTCAAGAATGAATCTAGGGCAAATCCTAGAAACACACCTTGGATTGGCTGCCAGTAAGCTTGGATACAAAGTCATGACTCCGATTTTTGATGGAATTTCAGTAGATAAAATCAAGACAGAACTTAAGAAGGCCGGTTATGATGAAGACGGAAAAATGGTTTTATATGACGGAAGAACCGGGAAACCATTTGACTCAAGAGTAACCGTCGGTGTCAAATACATTCTAAAACTTGCTCATCTTGTTGACGACAAAATGCACGCACGTTCAGTGGGACCATACTCTATGGTTACTCAGCAGCCACTTGGTGGAAAAGCCCAGTTTGGAGGACAAAGATTTGGTGAAATGGAAGTTTGGGCTCTTGAGGCATATGGTGCTGCACACTGTCTGCAGGAAATGCTTACAATAAAATCAGACGATGTAGTCGGAAGATCAAAAGCTTATGAAGCAATTATAAGAGGAGAGAAAATAGAAAAACCTTCAGTTCCTGCTTCATTTAACGTTTTAGTCAGAGAACTACAAAGTCTTGGGCTATCAGTTGAGATGATAGATTCGCACACTGGTACTGCACCAAAAATACTTGATGATCCAGAGAATCCTGCTAAGCCTTCCGACGGTAAGCTAGCAGACATCGAGGAAATTCTTGAAGAAAAAATTGAAGATAAAGCTGAATCAACGAAAGAGGATAAAGAACTAACCGAAATTTTTGCTGGGCAAGAGGAAAATCCTCCGGCCGAAAAAGAGGTAGACGAGGAGGAAAATGGAAAATAACGGATCAAGACCACAAATGAAGAACAATAAAGATCAGACATCTGTAGATTTCGATTTGATCAAGCTTTCCGTGGCCAGTCCAGACGATATTTTGAGATGGTCATATGGAGAAATAACAAAACCAGAAACGATTAATTACCGAACGCAAAAACCAGAAAGAGATGGCTTGTTCGATGAAAGAGTGTTTGGCCCAATAAAGGACTGGGAATGTTATTGTGGCAAGTACAAAAAAATTAGATACAAGGGCGTAGTTTGTGATCGTTGCGGAGTTGAAGTAACCAGAAGCTCTGTCAGGCGTGAAAGAATGGGGCATATTGATCTTGTCGTTCCGGTAGTCCACGTTTGGTATATTCGCGGTGGTGGCGGAATAATCAGCACGCTTCTTGACTTATCGATCTCTGAAATTGAGTCTATTTCGTACTTTGCTTCATATGTAGTTTTAGGCGTCAATGAAGAGCTAAAACAACAGGCGATGGAGCAGCTAACTTCCGAATACGAAGAAGCGAAAAAAGATTCTCAGGTAAAAAACAATCCAATCGCTCTTCAGAAACTAGAGGCGATGTTTAAATCGTCAAGACAGGAGTTAAACTCTCTGCACCCAAGAAAAGTATTAACCGAAACAGAATTTAATAATATTTCACTTAAGTATGGACAGATAGTCGACGTTGGAATCGGAGCAGAGGCGATACTCGAGCTTCTAAAGCTTATTGATCTGGACAAGGAAATAGAGGAAATATCGGCAAAAATCGAAACTCAAGTTATTGCAAATAGAAAGAAACTACTGCGAAAGCTAAAAACAATAAAAGAAATGAACGCTGCTGGTATAAGGCCAGAATATCTTATTCTAGTCAGGGTACCGGTTATACCTCCCGATCTAAGGCCAATGGTTCAGCTCGACGGCGGACGATTCGCTGCATCGGATTTAAATGACTTATACAGGAGAGTTCTAAATAGAAATAACCGATTGAAGAAGTTAATTACGGCAGGGGCCCCAGAGGTTATATGTAGAAATGAAAAACGAATGCTTCAAGAGGCTGTAGATGCTTTAATAGACAACAGCGCCAAAAGAGGCAAGGCAGCAGTGACTGGAGCACAAAGAAAATTAAGATCGCTTTCTGACATATTAAGAGGAAAACAAGGAAGATTCAGACAGAATCTACTTGGAAAACGTGTTGACTACTCTGGTAGAAGCGTAATTGTTATTGGTCCTGACCTTAAACTATCGCAATGTGGTATTCCTAAGGTCATGGCTCTTGAACTATTCAAGACATTTGTTATTTCAAAGTTGATTCAAGATGGACACGTCTACAATGTGAAGAATGCCACCAAAATGATCGAAAATAAGGAGCCGGTTGTTTGGGATATTCTAGAGCAAATTACCTCTGAGCACTATGTACTTCTAAATAGAGCCCCAACTCTTCACCGACTCGGAATCCAAGCATTCATGCCAAAGTTAATCGAAGGTAAGGCGCTTCAAATACACCCCTTAGTTTGTCAGGCATTCAATGCTGACTTTGACGGGGACCAAATGGCTGTTCATGTTCCTCTCTCAACAAAAGCTGTTCAAGAGGCAAAGGACGTGATGCTTTCTTCGAAGAACCTACTCAAACCTGCTTCGGGTGAGCCAATTGTAACGCCAAGGTTTGATATGATTTTAGGCTGTTTCTACATAACCGACATCGAGAGGGAGAGCAAGCAGATTGGTAAGACTCATATTTATTCGAGCAAAAATGAAGCAATCATGGCGTGGCAAACGGATAATATCGGGCTTAAAACCAGAGTCAAGATTAAGATGGATGATGATATCAAAGATTCAGACACTGAATTTACGCAAACTGATGGCTATAAGATAGTCGAAACCTGTGTTGGAAGAATTATATTTAACAATATCTTGCCGGACGAAGTTCAGTTCGTGAACAGATCGATCGGTGCAAAGGAAATGAAGACTATCATCGCCAAGATATTTAAGAAATTTGGTAATGAAACAACCGCTGAAACACTGGACAAGATAAAGTCATTGGGTTTTGAGTACGCTACGCAGTCTGGTCTTTCTATTGGAATGGATGACATATGCGTACCCGAGAACAAAGGGGCTCTAATAGCTAGTGCCGAAGAGAAAATTGACGAGATCGAAATGCAATTAAGACGAGGGCTTATTACTCCTGAGGAAAAAAGCATCAGAACTATTGACATGTGGAATGAGGTAAGGGGAAAGATTGAAAAATCAATGGTGGAAACATACTCAAAACTTAACGATAACCCTGTCTACACATATGTAAACTCTGGTACAAGAGGTTCCATCGCTCAGCTGACCCAGATGGCTGGTATGAAGGGTCTGGTTGTAAACCCTGCTGGTGAAATTATTGAAATCCCGATCACTTCAAACTACAGAGAAGGATTGACTGTGTTTGAGTACTTTATCTCATCGCATGGTTCAAGAAAAGGTAGATCCGACACGTCGCTTAGGACTTCAGATGCCGGATATCTGACCAGAAGGCTTGTCGACGTTGCTCAGGACGTCATCATAACTGAAAACGACTGTGGTACTGAGGATGGGTTTGAGATAGTAAGAAGTGAATCCATCGAATTCTCAGAGACTTTCGCTGATAGGATAGATGGCAGATATGCACTAAATGATATTAAAATCGGTAGAAAAGTGGTTGTTCCCTCAGGAGAGGAAATCACCAAGGAGTTGGCACACGATATTGACAGCAGTGATCTACAAAGCGTAATAGTTCGATCAGTCACATATTGCAAGAGTAAATATGGTGTTTGCCAAAAATGTTACGGTCGTGACTTGGGTTCTGGCAAGCTAGTTGAACTTGGAGTAGCAGCTGGAATTGTAGCAGCTCAGGCAATCGGTGAACCAGGCACACAGCTTACAATGAAAACATTCCATATGGGAGGTGTTACGGGCGAAGATATCACCTCTGGCCTCCCGCGTGTCGAGGAAATATTTGAAGCACGCAGGCCTCGCTATGAAGCACCTATTTCAGAAATAGATGGAGTTGTCAGAATAGAAAGAAACGATGTCATGGCAGTAATCGAAGTTGTCTCCGATGAACCAATGACCGAGACATTTGAACTAAAAGATGGCTATGAAAGTGCGGTAAAGGATGGGGAACAAGTAAAGGCAAAGAAGGCTGTCGCAGTATGCAAAGACAAAAAAGCTGTCAGAACGACAATAAATGGTATTGCCGAGGTGACAAAGGACTCGATTGTAATCAGGTCAAAAGATAAGATATCCAGATCTTACGAAATTAGCGCACACATGAGCTTAAATGTAAAAAATGGTGAAAAAGTTACGAAAGGACAAGTGCTATCAGAAGGTCATCTCAATCTTTCTGAGTCACTTAGACTTCAAGGAAAAAATGCAGTAATCAAGTATATGGCGAAAGAAATCAAGGCTATTTACATGTCACAAGGCCAGTCTATTAACGATAAGCACCTTGAGGTTATTGTAAGGCAGATGCTTTCAAAAGTAAGGATTATAGACGAAGGCGGTAGCGAGCTTGTTCCAGGTCAAGTAATAGACGAATCTGAATTGATAATTGCCAACACAGGTTTAGCCAAAAAGAAGAAAACTCCTGTCACAGTCGAGCCGATTGTAATGGGTATCACAAGAGTTGCGTTAAAAACAGAAAGCTTCCTATCTGCCGCTTCGTTCCAGGAAACTACGAGTGTTCTTATCAACGCAGCCATCAAAGGATCTGTAGACAAACTCAAAGGCTTGAAAGAAAACGTAATTATTGGTAAGCTGATACCTGCTGGAACTGGGTTCACAGCTAGACCAAAAGTAAAAAAGGCGCAAAATGCCAACAATTAATCAACTGATAAAAAAAGCAAGAGTTAAACCAATATCGAAAAGCAAGTCACCTGCTTTAGCGAAGAATTTTAATTTCTTGAAAAACAAACCAAGCAATATATCCAAATCAAATCCATTCAAGCGCGGTGTATGCACCAAGGTAACAACAATGACACCAAAAAAGCCAAACTCAGCACTTAGAAAAATTGCTAAGGTAAGGCTGTCAAATGGGCAGGAAGTAACAGCCTATATCGGTGGTGTAGGCCACAACCTTCAAGAGCACTCAGTTGTTCTGATAAGAGGAGGAAGAGTTAAGGACCTTCCTGGTGTTAGGTATCATATCGTAAGAGGAAAACTGGATACACTTGCTGTAGATGGAAGAAAATCAAGCCGATCAAAATATGGCGCGAAAGGGTCTAAGGAATAATTATGAGAGGACAATCTAAATACAAGAAAAGAATCATAGAGCCTGACGAAAAGTACAACTCCACAACGATTGCGAAGTTTATTAATTACGTTATGGAGAGAGGCAAAAAGTCAGTATCACAGAAAATTGTTTATCAGTCTATGGAAATCGCATCAAAAGAACTCAAGAAAGAACCTCTCGATGTATTTAACGCAGCGTTATCGGCTGTTGCGCCATCAGTTGAGGTTAGAGGGAGAAGAATTGGTGGAGCCAACTATCAGATTCCGGTTGAAGTAAGGGAGCCAAGGAGAACAGCACTAGCTATGAGATGGCTTATTGGTGCTGCACAAGCCAGAAAAGGTGAGCCGATGGCTAAGAAATTAGCAAAAGAGTACGCAGATGCTATTGCTAATACGGGCCAAGCCTTCAAGAAGAAGACCGATGCTCACAAGATGGCGGAAGCTAACAGGGCATTCGCTCACTTCGCCAAAATAAGATAGATAAAAGTAAAAAAGGGGCTTTTTTAAGTATAATTATATGTCTAGAGAATTTACATTAGAAAAAACCAGAAATATTGGAATCATAGCTCACATCGATGCGGGTAAGACTACTGTGACAGAAAGAATTTTGTACTATACCGGGAAGAAACACAAAATTGGTGAAGTCCACGAAGGACAAGCCGAGATGGACTGGATGGAGCAGGAAAAAGAGCGAGGCATAACGATTACTTCTGCTGCAACGACATGCTTCTGGACACCAAGAGGCGAAGAAGATAAGCGTGTCAGAATAAATATTATTGATACTCCAGGGCACGTCGATTTTACCGTTGAAGTTGAAAGATCACTCAGGGTTTTGGATGGTGGCGTTGTAGTTTTCGATGGAGTCGCAGGTGTTGAACCACAATCCGAGACTGTTTGGAGACAGGCCGATAAATATGAAGTCCCGAGGCTATGTTTTATAAACAAATTGGATCGTACAGGAGCAGATTTTTATCGCTCATATCAGTCAATTCTTGACAGGCTGGGAACGAACGCTGTTCCCGTGCAACTCCCGATAGGAATCGAAGATGCTTTCTCAGGAATCGTTGATTTGATCGAAATGAAAGCATATATGTTTCAAGAAGAGCTTGGCCAAAACGCTGTGGAAGCTGAGATACCGTCAGATATGGCGGAAAAAGTAAAGGAATGGCGCTTGAAGCTGGTAGAGAAAGTTGCAGAATGCGATGAAAAATTGCTCGAAAAATATCTATCAAGTGGAGATTTGAGCGTTGATGACATCCGCGCAGGGCTTAGGGCTGCAACTATAAAAAATGAGCTTATTCCGGTTTTAACTGGTTCGGCCTTAAAAAATAAGGGTGTCCAGCTTATGCTCGATGCAATTGTTGACTTTCTCCCGAATCCGCTTGAAATTCCATCTGTTATGGCAAAAACACCGAACTCAGAAGAAGAAATTGACGTTAGGACAAACGACGAAGATCCGTTTTGTGCTCTTGCGTTTAAGATTGCAACCGATCCTTTTGTCGGTCGACTATCATTTGTTAGAGTGTATTCAGGTGTTCTAAAAGCCGGAAGCTATGTCACTAACGTTAATACTGGGGAAAAAGAAAGAGTTGGAAGAATCTTAAGAATGCACGCAAATCACCGGGAAGATGTTGAAGAAGTATTTTCAGGTGAAATTGCCGCAATTGTAGGCCTTAAGAACACAACTACAGGTGACACTTTGTGTGATCCGGCAAGAAAAGTATTGCTTGAGATGATAGTATTCCCAGAACCTGTAATTGAAATTGCAATTGAACCTAAGACTAAAGCAGACCAAGCCAAGATGGGTCTTGCTTTATCTAAATTGGCTGAAGAAGATCCAACATTCAAGGTTAAATCAGATCAGGAATCGAATCAAACTCTTATCGCTGGTATGGGTGAATTGCACCTTGAAATCATCGTTGATCGTCTAAAAAGAGAATTTAAGGTTGAAGCAAATGTAGGTGCCCCGCAAGTTGCATACAGAGAAACTATATTAAAGGGTGCGAAAGCCGAAGGTAAGTTTGTCAGACAATCAGGCGGTCGTGGCCAATATGGACATGTTTATCTGGAAATCTCCCCAAGAGAAAGAGGGGAAGGTAACGAATTTATCAACAAAATATTTGGTGGTTCGATACCAAGAGAATTTATTCCTGCGGTTGAAGATGGTGTCAACGGTGCGCTAAACAAGGGTGTAATTGCACATTATCAGATGGTTGATGTCAGTGTAACTCTTTACGATGGTTCGTATCACGATGTTGACTCATCGGAGTTAGCCTTCCAGATAGCCGGTTCGATGGCTCTTCAGGAAGCGGTTAAAAACGCAGATCCTGTAATTCTTGAGCCTATCATGAAGGTTGAAGCTGTCACACCAGAGGAATTCATGGGAGATGTACTAGGCGATCTAAACTCAAAAAGAGCCCACATTGGCACAGTTACAGAGCGTGGTAATGCCAAAGTCATCCCTGCTGAAGTACCGCTTGGCGAAATGTTTGGGTATGCTACGAGTTTGAGATCCATCACTCAAGGTAGGGCCAGCTATACAATGGAATTTCTAAAGTACGAGATTGTACCTAAGAATATTGCCAATGGGCTTATCGAGGGCAGAAGCGATACTCGAGTTGACAGAAGTAGGTAAATAGTGTAATCTAACAATAGCAATTTTTAAATTTTAAGGGAAAAAGGAGTTAGTATGGCAGAGAAATTTGATCGCAGCAAGGTTCATGTAAACGTTGGTACCATAGGTCATGTTGATCATGGTAAAACAACCCTAACTGCAGCAATTACGCAGGTTTTATCAAAGAAAAACCTTGCAACCGCTAGGAAATTTGAAGATATTGACAACGCTCCTGAAGAAAAAGAGCGCGGTATTACTATTGCGACTTCACATCAGGAATATGAGTCTGAAAAAAGACATTATGCTCATGTCGACTGTCCAGGACACGCTGACTATGTAAAGAATATGATTACTGGTGCTGCTCAAATGGATGCGGCAATCTTGGTTGTATCTGCAGCCGATGGTCCAATGCCTCAGACTAGAGAGCACATTCTTTTGGCTGGACAGGTTGGTGTACCTAATATTGTAGTTTTCTTGAATAAAGTTGATCAGGTTAGCGACAAAGAGCTATTGGATCTTGTTGAAATTGAAGTAAGAGAACTTCTTACCAAATATAAATATCCAGGGGACGAAATCCCGATTATCAAGGGATCTGCTCTAAAGGCTCTTGAAGGTGACCCTGAGGCAGAAAAAGCCATCTGGGAATTGGTTCAAGCGCTAGACGATTATGTTCCAGACCCAGTAAGAGACATAGATAAGCCTTTTTTGATGCCAGTTGAGGATGTATTCTCGATCAAAGGACGAGGAACTGTTGCCACGGGAAGAGTAGACAGAGGTATCGTTAAGGTTAATGACGAAGTTGAACTTGTTGGTATCAAGCCAACCAGAAAAGTTGTTGTTACTGGAGTTGAGATGTTCAGGAAGCTTCTAGACGAAGGACGTGCCGGAGATAACATCGGAGCATTACTTAGAGGAATCGAGAGAGAAGAGATTGAGAGAGGCCAAGTATTGGCTAAACCAGGAAGTGTTACACCACATACTGAGTTTGAAGCAGAAGCATACATCTTGAGCAAAGATGAGGGTGGACGACACTCACCGTTTATCAAAGGGTACAAACCTCAGTTTTACATCAGAACAACTGATGTAACGGGTGAAGTTACCGAACTACCTGCAGGCGCAGAAATGGTCATGCCTGGTGATACTGTAAATATAAAGATTAAGCTAATAGTGCCTGTCGCCATGGAAGAGCAAATGAAGTTTGCCATCAGAGAAGGTGGTAAAACTGTTGGCGCTGGTATTGTCACGAAAATTATCAAATAAATCAGAAAACTGCACTTTGACCCATGAATAAGGAAGAATCAAAACAAAGAATAAGAATCAAGATCAGAGGGTACGATTATAGAATTCTCGACAAATCGGTGAAGCATATTATCGATACTGTCCAGAGATCGGGCGCGAAAGTGATCGGGCCTATACCGCTACCAACCGAAATTAGAAAAACAACTGTTTTGAAATCTACCTTTGTTCATAAAGACAGTCGAGATCAGTTTGAGATCAGAGTGCATAAAAGGTTGCTCGATGTCGTTGAAATCACCAACAGGACCATAGATTTGCTGATGAATATAGAGTTGCCCGCTGGTGTAGATATTGAAATAAAAACCTAAATAAGATATAGTTCATCTGTAATAACGCCCGAATAATTATTCTCAAATAGAATAGTTTTTGGGAAGAGGTTTATAAGTGAAAGCATTTGCAAGAAAAATTGGAATGACCCATGTATATAGAGAAAACGGCCAGCATACGTCCGTAACTGTCTTGGAGTTGCTTCCAACAAAGCTGTGCAAAGTGAAGGGGCAGGACAAAGAAGGGTATTCTGGGGCGGTATACGGCCTGTTCGACATTGCTAAAACGGCAAGAAAATCAATCCTTAATCAGTATGGAGATGTGAAAGATGGTCTTGTCAAAGTTGTTGAAGAGCGATTGGTAGACAACACTGTTCACGAAGGCATGAAATTAGGAGAAACAGTTGGAATAGATAAATTTAACGAAGGCGATTCGGTCAATATTGTGTCAACCTCAAAAGGTAAGGGTTTTGCCGGAACAGTCAAAAGACATGGCTTTAATACCGGTCCAAAAACTCATGGTTCGCATAATTATAGGCAGCCAGGTTCAATAGGTGATACAGGTCCGCAAAGAGTTGTTTTGGGTAAGAAAATGGCCGGACATATGGGGGCAATTAGAAAAACTTTCAAAAATATTGAAATATTAAGAGTCGAAAAAGATAAAAATAGAATATATTTATCGGGTCCGGTACCTGGACCAAACAAGACGATAGTAGTGGTTGGAAAAAATGATTAAAATACCTTTATACGACATTTCGGGAACGAAAAAAGAAGATATCACACTTAATATTGATAAGAAGGATTTTAGTATAAACGAGAAATTAGTTGCTCAAGCTTTGCATATAGAGGAAAACAGATCGAGATTAAAGGGAGGCAGGGCAAAAACTAGAGGTGAGGTATCTGGTGGCGGAAAGAAGCCGTGGAGGCAAAAAGGAACAGGTAGGGCGAGAGCAGGTTCAATTAGATCACCATTGTTTAAAGGTGGTGGAGTGACTTTCGGGCCAACCGGTTTATCCAGAACCCTTGAACTACCAAAAAGCATGAAGCAGGCTGCATTAAAACAACTTTTTGTAAAAAAAGCTGTCGATGCGCAAATTGCAATTATTGAAACAGTTGAAATAAAATCTGGAAAAACGAAAGAAGCCGCAGAAGCTTTGATGAAAATATCCCAAGGAAAAAAGACGGTTTTAATAGTTGATCGGGAAGAGTCAAAAAATCTTCTTCCGTGGAATAACCTCGCCTTGCTCGACAAGATTAGATCGGAAAAACCGTCTATTTCAGATTTGGTTTCTGGCAGCAGGATATTACTTTCAAAAAATTCATTTCAAAAGATGGAAAAGTTGGTGAAGAATGATTAAGCTTAGACCGCACATCACAGAAAAATCAGTTACACTTGCAAAACAAGGTCAATTTACTTTATTGGCACCAAAAACTGCAACCAAGGGACAGATTTTAACCCAGATAAGATCTTCGTTTAAGGTAAAAGCACAAGATATCAGAACCTTGAACGAAAAAAGCATAAAATCAAGGAAGATGCGTGGCGGGTTCACAACAGATAGAGGAAGCAAGAAAGTAGTAATAGGTTTAAAAAAGGGTGACCTGATTCCAGGGTTTGATATTGCCCAAGAGGATAAGAAAGCCGAAAAGGAAACGATAAAAAAAGTGAAGGCAGCTAAGTAATGAAAATTATAAGACGAATGTCGTCCGGATACATCCAAGAGAGTTTCGAAGATCGAAAAGAGCTATCGAAAGAAAAGCCGATCAAATCTTTGCTTGGAAAACTTTCTAAACCACAAGGAAGAGATAATCGTGGACGAATTTCGGTAAGACATCGAGGTGCCGGAGCCAAGAGATTATATCGAATTGTTTCAACCCTTGATCAATGTGGAACTGATGAAATAAAAGTCATCAGGCTAGAATATGATCCCAACAGATCGGCAAATATTGCTTTAGTTGAGCTGAAAAATGGGTCAAAAAAATACATAATTGCACAAGATAAGTTGGTGCCGGGAACAATCCTTAAGTATTCGGAAAAAATAAACGTTGAAGTCGGCAACAGATCAATGCTGAAAAACATTCCAGTCGGCACGCAAGTGAGTGACATACAGCTTTATCCAGAAAGTCTAAAATATATCGCTAGAGCCGCTGGGACTTATGCAACACTGATGGCGCTTGAGGGAGAATACGCGCTGTTGCGTCTGCCATCAGGGGAACTTAGAAAAATTCATCAAAATTGTAATGCTACAATAGGGCAAGTTTCAAATACCAAACACAATAATGTCAGAATCGGAAAAGCTGGTAGAAAAAGACACATGGGTATAAGACCGACAGTCAGAGGAAAAGTAATGAGCCCAGCAGCCCATCCACATGGTGGCGGTGAGGGCGTAAACCCAATTGGGCTTAAGTATCCAAAAACACCATGGGGTAAGATAGCAATTGGCAAAAAAACAAGAAGAAGCAAAAATTCAGATAAATATATCGTCAAAAAAGCAAAGGCGAAGAGGTAGAGATGTCAAGATCACTTAAAAAAGGACCTTTTGTCCACGAAAGCATTTTAAAAAAGATTCAGATCAGGAGCAAGAATGAAGTGATAAAAACCTGGTCAAGAGTATCAATGATAATTCCAGATATGGTTGGCTTCACATTTGCTGTACATAATGGCAAGGAGCATATTCCGGTAAAGGTTGTTGAGGAGATGATAGGTCATAGGCTAGGTGAATTTTCGCCAACAAGAAAGTTTAGAAGGCATGGCGGTAAGATGGCGCGAGAGCAAGAATCATCAGGAACAAAGTCAACTTCTGCGAAATAATATGAATAAAGTCACAACCGTTAGTTTGAGGAACCAAGGAATAAGCCCGAAAAAGGCTAGACTTGTTATTAATTCAATCAGAGGACTGAGTGTAAGCAAAGCCCTTGTTACTCTCGATCTTCAGGATAAAAAAGGTAGTCTTATTGTTTTGCAACTACTCAAAAACGCTGTTGATGCAGCAAAAGCGAAAGATTTTAAAAGTGATGATTTAATGGTTGGTGAAGTTATTTGTCAAGAAGGCAGAAAATTAAAGAGAAGTCTGGTTAAAGCCAGGGGAAGATCGACCCAGTTCAAGAAAAGAATGTCGCATTTGAAAATATCACTTTCAAAGATTGAAGAAGCCAAAACTGAAGAAAAGGTAAAACCCTCAGAAAAATCGAAAAATATTATTAAAGACAGAAAAATTGCAGGAAAGGATAAGGAATAACAATGGGTCACAAAGTTAATCCTATAGGATTCAGGTTGTCTATCAATCAAAACTGGCGAAGCAAGTGGTTCGCCAAAGGTAAAGCCTATGCAGAAAATCTGCAAGAGGATTATCTTATAAGAGAAGAGATAAACAAAAAAATGGGTCCACAGGCGGCAATTTCTTCGATTATAATCGAGAAGGGAATTGGAAGACTGAGTATCATTATTCACACAGCTAGACCGGGTATTCTCATCGGACGAGGTGGAAAACAGCTTGAAACACTCAGAAATTCGCTTACAAAACTTATAGGGAAGAAGTTTAAACTTGATATCGTCGAAGTAAAAAAAGCTGATCTTGATGCAATGGTTGTAGCTCAAAACATAGCAATTCAACTGTCAAAAAGAATGCCATACAGAAGAGCAGTAAAGCAGACGATTCAGAGGGTTGTAACAGCGGGTGCAAAAGGCGTCAGAATAACAGTTGCTGGAAGATTAGATGGGGCTGAAATTGCACGAAGAGAAACCTTTACCGAGAAGTCTGTTCCCCTGACCACATTAAGAAGTGATATAGATTTCGCAATTTATCATGCCAAAACAACATACGGTATTGTTGGGATAAAAGTTTGGATAAATCACGGAGAAAGAGTATAAAATGCTGATTCCAAGAAAACTAAAACACAGAAAACATTTTCGGGGAAAGATGCCCGGAGTAGATATTCGAGGTAGCTCGATTAGCTTTGGAAAATTTGCCTTAAAAACCGTTGAGCGTGGTTGGCTAACTTCAAGACAGATTGAAGCTGCAAGAAGGGCCATGACGAGATACTGCAAAAGAGGCGGAAAGATATGGATTAGAGTATTTCCAGATAAAGTTGTAAGTAAAACATCAGATGAAGTTGGAATGGGTGGCGGCAAAGGTGCTCCGGACCACTTCGTAGCAGTTGTTAGACCTGGCAGGATCATTTTTGAAATGGATGGAGTGGACAGTGTTACAGCAAAATCAGCAATGGCTCTTGGCGCAAGTAAGCTTCCAGTCAAAACCACTTATCTGGAGAAAGTGTAAAATGAGCAAACAAGAATATACAAGCATATCCAAGATGAAGATTAGTGATCTGACCAAGATGAAGTCCGATTTATTTTCTGAAAATATCAGGGAAATTGCTTCACTGGCGTCAACTGGTTCGAAAAGTTCCAAAAAAATAAGAGAAAATAGAAAAAAAATTGCGTGGATTGAAACAAGCATTGCTAACAATCTTGTCAATAATGTTCAATCTGAAAAGGATAAAAATGGCAAATAAGAAATTAGTCGGTTCGGTAGTAGGCAAACAAGGCCAAACTATAAGAGTTGAGATAACAAGAAAAATAAAACATAAAAGATATCTCAAGCTTATGACTGTTAAGCGTGATATTCTATCCCACGATGAAAAAGAAGTTGCAAAAATTGGAGATGCAGTTGAAATAGAAGATGGACGTCCAATATCAAAAAATAAGTCATGGAAGTTGAATAAGGTATTATAAAATGATTCAGCAATATACCAGATTAAATGTAGCAGATAACAGCGGCGCCAAAGTGGTTGGTTGTATTACGGTTATAGGCCGAGGTAGGTCGCGCTTTGCCGAAATCGGCGATATCATTACTGTTTCAGTAAAATCTGCTGTACCGAGAGCGGGTGTTAAGAAGAAAGAAGTACATAGAGCAGTTGTTGTCAGGCAGAAAAAGCCGTTTAGAAGAATGGATGGTTCAACGGTTAGATTTGATGATAACGCTGTAATTATTATCAACCCTGACAAAACACCGAAGGGAACGAGAGTGTTTGGCCCAATTGCAAGAGAATTGAGAGAAAAGGGCTATATGAAGATAATATCAATGGCACAAGAGGTAGTTTAAAACATGAAAATCATAAAAGGCGATATCGTCTTAGTACAAACAGGGAAAGATCGAGGCAAAACCGGTAAGGTAGTGTCAGTCGATATCAAATCTGAGAGGGCCGTCGTTGAAGGTCTGAATGTTTATAAAAAACATGTAAAACCAAGCAAGAAATATCCTCAAGGTGGAATTATTGACAAAAACGTGGCGATGAAAGCCTCGAATTTAATGATAGTCTGCCAAGGATGTAAAAAAGCAGTCAGAGTTTCGATGAAAAATAGTGGAAAAGAAAAAAGAAGAGCGTGTAAAAAATGCGGGGAGGTATTAAGTGTTGCTTAGAGAAAGAATAAACAAAGAGATCCTACCTGCGCTTTCAAAAAAATACAAAGTTCCGGTTTTGGGTTTGCCGAAAATTACAAAGATGACGATTAACACTGGTATCGGACGAATAAGCGAAAACAAGGAAATGGTTAAAACTGTCGAAAGAGAGTTGACACAGATATCGGGACAAAAACCAAGTCTTACAAAAGCGAAAAAATCAATTGCCGGATTCAAGATACGCGAGGGACAAGCCATCGGGATGGTTGTAACGTTAAGGGGCGCAAAGATGTGGGATTTTATCGAAAAGCTCTTAATGGTAGCATTTCCTAGAAAAAGAGATTTCGAAGGATTGGACAAGAAAATTATTGCTAAATCTGGTGGATTCACAATCGGAATAAGAGAGCAATTGATATTCCCAGAAATTAGAACAGATGATGTTAAGGATCCATGGGGCATGAGCTTAACATACACAGTAAAAAATACATCAAATAAAGAAGCGGTCGAAGAGTATTTAAAAGAGATCGGATTTATTTTTAAATCTTAGGGAGCAATATGGCAAGACGTGCGATGATAGAAAAAGCAAAAAGAAAACCGAAATATTCTTCAAGAATTATCAGAAGATGTTTGAAGTGCGGTAGATCAAGATCATATATGAGAACTTTTGGGGTATGTCGAATTTGCTTTAGGGAGCTAGCTTCCAAGGGTGAGATACCTGGTGTAATTAAATCTTCATGGTGAGGTAAAAATGACAGATACGATAGCTGATTTGTTTGTTCGAATAATTAACGCCCGTATGGCAGGGCTTGCCTTTACAGAAGCGCCATATTCTTCCATGAAGGAAGCTATTCTTAAGGTATTAAAAAAAGAGCAATATATCGTTGGCTACACATGCGATAAAAAAGCAAAAATGATAAAAATCGATATTCAAAACAGCAGGAATTTTTCAAAGATTGTTAGAATAAGCAAGCCGAGTAGAAGGTTGTATGTAAAATCAAAGAATATTCCCAGACCAAAGAGTGGCTACGGAACGGTTATTGTATCTACTCCAAAGGGTGTGTTAAGTGGTGAAGAAGCTAGAAGATCCAATATCGGTGGCGAAATTATTTGTGAGGTATACTAATGAGCAGAATCGGTAAGAAAGAAATAATCATACCAAGTGGTGTTGAACTCGAGAAACATCCCGGTTTTGTTTTGGTTAAAAAGCAAGATATATCAATCGAAGTGTTGTTTCCCAGTAGTCTCGAAATGACGCTTGAAGGTGATGTGTGCCAAGTAACCAGAAAGAGCGATGACAAAAGATCGAGAGCTCTGCATGGTTTAACAAGAACACTCTTAAGTAACGCAGTCGAAGGCTTAACCAACGGCTATGAAAAAAAATTAGAAATTGTTGGTGTCGGGTATAGGGCGTCGGTTGAGGACAAGACCCTAAAGCTTAAGATAGGATTTTCGCACGATGTTAATGTAGTTGCTCCAGAAGGAATCGAATTTGAAGTTAAGAAAAATATTATTTCAATTAAGGGACATGATAAGCAGGTGGTGGGTCAGGTTGCGGCCAATATTAGGATGCTCAAAAAACCGGAACCCTACAAGGGCAAGGGCATAAAATATGTTGGTGAAAAGATTATTAGAAAAGTTGGTAAAGCTGTTAAAGGCGCTGGAGCATAACCCATGAAAATAAAAAGAAACAGAATAATCATTGATAAAACAGCAAATTCAGTTTTTGTACAAGTTGTTGATATAAGCGGGAAAACGGTACTTGGCAAAAAATATAAATTTGAATCGGGAAAGAAACCGGTCGAATCGGCAAAAGAATTTGGAGTCAACTTTGGTGGTTTGATGATAAAGTCAATAGGGAAATCCCCTTACTACTATGATAGAAAAAACAAAGTATATCATGGCAGTATTAAGACATTCGCCGAAGGGTTAAGAGAAGCTGGCATAGAAATTTAGTGAGGAACAATATGGACGATTCAGCAAGAGTTAAAACATTCGAGGAAAAAGTCATTCAAATTTCTCGTGTTTCAAGAACGGTAAAAGGCGGAAAAAGAATAAGCTTTAGAGCTTTAGTAATTGTTGGTGATAAAAAAGGCAGAGTTGGTGTAGGACTTGGTAAGGCGAATGAAGTTGCTTCAGCTATTAAAAAGGCAGTTGCAAGAGGAAAAAAGGACATTGTAACCATTAAAATAACAGAATCCGGATCAATATGCAGAGAGATATTAATGAAAAATGGATCAGCCGAAGTGTTATTGAGACCAGCTCCAGAAGGTACCTCGATTATTGCTGGGGGAGTTGTAAGGGCAGTCGCGGAGTTATCGGGCATAAGAAATTTAGTGACAAAATCACTCGGTACAAGTAATAAAATCAATGTTGCAAAAACAACCCTCATGGGGTTAATTGAAACCTCGAAGAGGTAGGATATATGGAAATTTTAAAATTAAAAAAATCAACAAAGAGATTGGGTCGTGGGCCAGGTAGCGGCAGAGGTAAAACTTCGGGCAGGGGAATGAGTGGCCAAAAATCAAGAACTGGTTCGTCAACGAAGTTCTTTGAGGGTGGGCAAACAAGCTTGATAATGTCGCTTCCAAAGGCACACGGGTTTAAATCTCATGCAAGAATTAAGACTATAGCGGTAACAACTCAAAAAATATCATCATTGTTTAAAGACGGCGAAACAGTTGGCAAGAAAGATATTCTCGAAAAATTGAAAATTAATTTAAAACTTAAGGACTGTAGAGTAAAAATAATTAAAAAAGGGACCGAGGCAAAGAATATAAAATTCCAGGATGATGTTATTTTAAGTAAATCACTTAAAAAATAATGACGAAAATTCTCGATATTCTAAAAAGAATATTCACGCTAAAAGACCTTAGAAATAAATTAATATTTACGGCCCTAATACTTCTAATATTTAGAGTTTTAGCGCATATTCCTTTGCCGGGAATCGATACCGCGGGACTACAAAGTTTTTTTCAAAACAACCAGATACTTGGCATGCTTGATCTATTTTCTGGTGGTTCGGTTAGCAGATTTTCAATTGTCATGCTTGGTGTAGGTCCATATATCACTGCTTCTATTATCATATCTCTTTTAACGGTTGCGGTTCCTGCACTAGAGGAGCTTCAGAAGGAAGGCGAATACGGAAAGCAAAAGATAAATCAGTACACAAGATACCTTTCAATACCGCTGGCGTTTATTGAATCATTCGGACTTATAAGGTTGCTTGAAAGTCAAGGTGTAATAAAAACCGCTGGGATTCTAGAATTATCGCTGTTAATAATTACAGCGACGGCAGGCACTACTTTCTTAATGTGGTTAGGGGAGCTAATATCTGAAAGAGGTATTGGCAATGGGCTTTCAATGATCATATCAATCGGTATTGTAGCTGGTGTTCCTGCTCAGATTGCTTCGACAGCACAAGTTGTTGATCAGAAAATTCTTGTTAGCATAGAGATGATCGCAGCATTTATAGTTATGATTGCATTTATTGTATTTGTAAATGAAGCTGAGAAGAGAATACCTGTAAGCTATGCAAGAAGAATGAGGTCGCAAAGTACGATTGGTACAATAGATTCATATCTACCAATTAAGGCAAATGCTGCCGGTGTGATTCCGATTATTTTTGCAACCAGTGTTTTGGTTCTTCCCGGTGTAGTTGCACAGTATTTACAGAATGCAAAATCAGAATCTATAAAATCTTTTGCGTCTGGTATATCAACGTTTTTATCAAACGAAATTCTTTACGGTCTCTTATTTTTTGTACTTGTTTTTGCTTTTACCTTCTTCTACACCTCTATAATATTTCAACCAAAAAATATTGCAGAGAACCTTCAAAAACAAGGAGGCTTCATCCCAGGTATACGTCCCGGCGTTCAAACTTCTGAATATTTGAGTAGTGTAATTTATAAAATTACTTTTGCTGGAGCATTTTTTCTTTCATTGATCGCAGTTTTCCCTTTTATATTGCAAAACGTTACGGGAATAAGGACTCTCGCAATAGGTGGAACGGGAATTTTGATTATTGTGTCTGTCACCCTTGAACTTGTTAGCCAAATCAAGGCACAGCTCGTAATGAGATCTTATGACGATATTTCAAGCTGATGATTAGTATAAAATCAAAAGAGGATATAAGAGAAATTAAACGATCTGGGGCGATTGCATCTTTTGCATTAAAGCAGATTGTAAAAAATCTTCGACCAGGGGTAACAACTTTCGAGTTAGATAAGCTGGCTCGCAGAACAATTGAAGCAAGGGGGGCCGAACCCTCATTTCTAGGCTATAGAGGGTATAAGCATGCCGTCTGTATATCAATAAATGATGAAGTAGTTCACGGCCTACCTTCTTCGAGAACTATCGAGAAGGGTGATGTGGTCGGCATAGATATCGGGGTAAATCTCAATGGGTATTATTCTGATCTTGCCACAACTTGTGTTATCGGACATCAAGACGAAAACATATCGAGATTGATTATCGGTACGAAGGAAGCACTTTTTGAAACAATAAAAATGATAAAGCCTGGAGTCAAAGTCGGGGACATTGAAAGTAAAACAGGCGAAATTTTAAAAAAATACAAACTCGATCCAATAACAGCGCTTTCTGGACATGGAGTTGGCTATTCGGTACACGAAGAGCCCTCAGTAAGGAGTGACGGCGTATCGGGAACAGGACCGGTCATAAAAGAGGGGATGGTGCTCGCTATCGAACCAATGAGCTGCCTCGGGAGCTCCAGGGTTCACACATTGGCAGATGGCTGGACGGTAGTGACTGACGATGGATCGATTTCGGCACATTTTGAACACACTGTAGGGGTTGGTAAAATGGGAGTAAAAATATTGACACAATAGGGATAAAATGTTATTATCTCTATGTGGTGGATAAGTTGAGGTTGAATGCCAGAAAAAAACGTTATTGAATTAGAAGGTACGGTTAACGAGGCATTACCTAATGCCTTGTTTAAAATACAGCTGGATTCGGGCCAGGAGATTATAGGCCACTTATCGGGAAAAATGAGAATTCATTACATCAGAGTCGTCCCGGGTGACAGGGTAAAAGTTGAGATGACACCCTATGATTTAACTAAAGGAAGAATAATTACGAGACTTAAAAATGAAGGTAAGACCGTCAGTTAAAAAAATTTGTAATAAATGTCAAGTCGTAAGAAGGCGTGGAAAAACTTCGAAAACTAAGATTTATATTGTCTGCGAGAATCCACGACATAAACAGAGGCAAGGATAAATGATTAGAATAGCGGGTGTTACAATACCAGAGAAAAAAAGATCAGTTATAGCATTGATGGCGATAACCGGCATTGGCTTGACGACGTCGAAAAAGATTTTAAAACAGGTAAATGTTTCAGAAGATGAACGTTTAAATAAAGTCCCAGAAGACAAAATCGAGAAAATTAGAAGCTTGATTGAGGGTAAATACAAAGTAGAGGGAGATTTGCGAGTAGAGGTAGCGAACAATATCAGGAGATTAAAGGAAATCGCAAGTTTTAGAGGAATAAGACATACTAGGAATTTGCCTGTTAGAGGTCAAAGAACAAAAACAAATGCAAGAACAAAGCGTGGCAAGAAGGTAACGGTAGGCTCTGGAAGAAAGAAAGCTTCGGAAAAAACATAAACTGACCAAAATGAAGAAAATCGTAAAAAAGAAAAAAGTTCAAAAAATTATAGAAAAAGCTAGGGTGTATATAAAATCCTCCTTTAACAATACTTTACTTTCTGCAGTCGATGAAAACGGTGGTGTTTTTGCTTGGTCTTCAACAGGAAGGGCCGGTTTTAAGGGTTCTAAAAAGTCCACACCATATGCAGCTTCACAAGCGGCAACCCAAGTTGTAGAAAAGTTACACGATGCACAGGTCAAGGAGATTGAAATAGTCGTGTCGGGAGTAAGTTCCGGAAGAGATGCTGCCGTAAGAGCATTCGGCTCGGCAGGTTTTAAAGTAACTTCGATAAAGGATGCGACGCCGATTCCACACAATGGATGCAGACCAAAAAAACCCAGGAGAGTATAAATGAAAAAATCTGATAACTGCAGAATGTGTCGTGCCTCTGGCGAAAAACTTTTCCTCAAGGGAGAAAAGTGTAATTTGCCAACATGCCCATTTCTAAAAAGAAGCTATGCCCCGGGTCAAGCCGGTGCAAAAGCTAGGCCAAGAAGGGGGTCTGACTACTCGGTGCAGCTCAAAGAGAAGCAAAAGGCTCGTGCAATTTACGGAGTTAGTGAGAAGCAGATGGCAAATTATTTCAAATTATCTAGAAAGACAAAAAGCGAAACAGGAAGTAAGCTTATTCAGATTTTGGAGACAAGACTCGACAATGTTGTATTCAGAGCCGGATGGGCTAGTTCAAGGGATCAAGCTAGACAGATGGTGTCGCATGGTAAAATATCACTTAACACAAAAAAGGTAAATGCTCCATCTTGCCAAGTAAAGATTAACGATGAAATAAGCACACAAAAGGCTGGTGAGGGGAAAACTGAGTTGCCAAAGTGGTTGAAATCAAAATCCGCTGATTCAGTTTCAATAGGTGCATTGCCAACAAGAGACGATATCCAAGAAGCGTATAACGAACAGTTAATAATTGAGTATTATTCAAGATAAATCCACAATTTGTGGTTAAAGGAGAAATATGGAATATATTTTACCAGATTTAAACCTTCTCGAAGTAAAAAGTAAGCTTAATGACGAAAGAAGCGGCCAGTTTATAATTGAGCCATTGTCTCCCGGATATGGTGTAACTGTTGGAAATACCCTAAGAAGAATATTACTTTCATCTCTCGAAGGAACTGCGGTGAAGTCAGTTAAAATTGCTGGCTGTGATCACGAGTATTCAACATTAAAAGGAATGAAGGAAGATGTTGTAGATCTGATATTAAATCTTAAGACACTCAGACTTAAATCAAATGGCGAGGAACCATACAAGATAGAATTATCAGTAAAAGGTCCTAAGGTTGTAACAGCTGCAGACTTTAAAAAATCATCTGACGTAGAAGTTCTAGACCTCGATCATTACATTGCAACAATTGAAAAAGGCGGAAAGCTAGAGATGGAAATTGAAGTTGCGAGTGGAAGAGGATATGATCCTGTCGAGAAAAGGGCTGAAGAAAAACTTCCAATAGGCACGATAATGGTTGACAGTATATATACACCTGTTAAGAAAGTAAAATATGATATCGAGGATGCTCGTGTCGGAGATGTTACGAACTACAACAGGCTGATAATGGAAATTACAACAGACGGATCGATATCACCGGCCGATGCACTTGGTACTGCCTCAAAAATCATGAACGAACATCTTACTGTAATCAGTGATGCTTGTGAGTCAGTCAAGCAAGAGAAACCCAAAAAGACCAAAGCTAAAAAGAGTGTCAAGAAATGAGAAAGAGAAAATTATCTCTAAAAAGTCAAGCTAGAGTTAGGCAGACAAGGAATCAGTTGTCTTCCCTGGTTTTATATCAGAGTATTCAAACGACACTTTCAAAAGCGAAATATGCCAAATCAAAGATGGAAAAGCTTCTAGGCGATGCCAGAAAACTAGAAGGATCGAACTTGGTTAGAAAGGTAGCGAGTGAGCTATACGGTGGGGCGTCAAAAAAGTTTGTTGATACCTTCGGTATGATTGAATCTGTATCTGTCTACAAAATCGGAACACGTTCGGGTGACGGAGCTCCAATGGCAATTGTTAGAATTAATTCAAAAGCACCAGAAAAGGTAAGCCAGTCGGATAAAAAAATTCAAAGCAAAAAGGATAAATAATGAGTTCAGAACATACAATTGACGCAACTAATATGTCGATGGGCCGTATTGCAAGTGAAGCGGCGAAGATCTTAATGGGTAAGTATGACGTTAGTTTTGCTATGAATAAAGTTTCTGATGTAAGTGTCTCAGTCATAAATGTGTCAAAACTTAAAATATCATCAAATAAGGCAATTCAAAAGAAGTACTATAAACACAGTGGATATATCGGGAATCTTAAACAAGCTACCCTTAAAGAGTTGGCAGATAAAGACATGGAAAAGCTTTTCAGGGGTGTAGTATCGGGAATGCTTCCTGATAACAGGCTTTTAAAATTACGCATGAAGAAGCTAAAGGTGGAGCTGTAATATGGAAAAAACACAAGTAAAATATTTTTGCGGAACTGGTCGAAGAAAACAGGCCATAGCTCAAGTAAGAATTTTTAAAGGGACTGGAAAGATCACTGTTTTAAGTGAGACAAAGCCAAGTCTAGATCCAATTAATAAAGATGTAATAGAGCCACTGAAATTTTTGGGTGTCGAAAAGCAGTATGATGCAACTGTTATTTTAAGTGGTGGCGGAATTTCATCTAGATCTGAAGCGATTAAACTTGGTATCGCGCGCGCTTTAATAAATGCAGACTCAACTTTCGAAACATCACTTAAGAAGGAAGGGTTTTTGACTCGTGATCCTAGAGAAAAGGAAAGAAAGAAACCCGGACTCAAGAGAGCAAGAAAGGCTCCTCAGTGGGCAAAGAGATGAAGACAGTTGGCGAGGGGCATAAAACTGTTAAAATCTCAGAATACATCAAACATGGAGCCGATCAATATTTTTCGTACAATGCAGACATTTACGGAAGGGTATTTGTCAGCAGCGTTTTAGTGTCAGATGATTGTCGTTCTGCTAGAATATTTATATCGGTCGATCAAGAAAATGATATAGGGCGCGTCATAAAATTGCTGAAAAAAAATACGAGCGATGTGAGCTCATATATTAAGAAAAGGTTTAGTTCGAAATATTTCCCAAAGATTAAATTTGAAGGGTACAATGAGGAAATCGGTTTTTAGTCTCGTAGTTTTGTCTCTCATGAGTCTTGGACTTGTCACGGTTATATTATTTAATTCAACTCCACAAAACGGGGTTCTAACAATATTCGCGTTCTATTTCTGCCTTGCTATTTTCATTTGGACACTATTTTCAATTGCTCTAATCACTTTGAAAATTAAATCTAAAAACCTAAGGCAAGGACTGCCGACTATCTTCAGAAGGAGTTTTTTAATTTCAATTATAACTGTGAGTATAATATTTTTTTCATCAATTAGCGTTTTAAATGTACTGTCTGTTATTACGATTGTATCCGCCGCGTTTTTGACAGAGTTATTCTTCATAAATAGGGTAATCGAAAAATCTAAATGAAGAATAAAATCTTTTATTCAATCGCAGGTATTCTTGTAGTATGCGCCCTAACATATTATTTTCTTAATCAGGATCGCAGTATCGAACAAAAGGTATTAGGTTCGTCCATAAATGCTTTTTATTCAAATAAGCTAATGACTTTGAGCTCACCTCCTAAAAAGAAGGATGGGGCTAGTGACCCGCAGGTGTATTCCCAGTCAGCTGTGTTAATCTATGAACCAAATAAATATGTTCTCTATTCAAAGAACGAAAATGCTAGTGTACCCATTGCAAGTATTACTAAAATTATGACCGCAGCAGTTGCACTAGACATTTATAAGCTGAGTGACGTCGTTACGGTTGGCGAAGAGAGCACGGAAGTAATTGGATCAAAAATATTTCTAAAGAAAGGTGAAAAGATTACTGTTGAGAATCTACTTTATGGGTTATTAATGAACTCAGGAAACGATGCGGCTATGGCATTATCCTCGGGTAAGGTTACGAAAGACGAATTTGTAGTACTTATGAATAAGAAAGCAAGGGAGATAGGGCTATCTGAAAATACTAAATTCAAGGATCCAGCTGGCCTCGATGATTCAGGCAGGTCAACGGCTAGGGATATTGCTCTGTTGTTCGCATACGATCTTAAAAATGAGACATTTAAAAAAATCGTCAATACCGCCGAATATTCAATAATATCTGTCGACGGGGGAGAAACACACGATCTAAAGAATTCGAATAGGATAACAACGGGCGAGATCCCTCTAGAGGGGGTAATCGGTGGAAAAACTGGTTTTACACCAGATGCGGGTCATACGTTGGTCTGTGCAGCCTCAAGAGACGATAGCACCATTATTGCAGTTATTTTAAAAACTAATCAAGACACAACAACTGCAAGCGCAGAGGAAGCAAGAAAACTTCTAACCTGGGGCTTTGACTCATACATATTTAAATAATTTGACGAGCGTATAACTTATTGCTACAGTACTATGACAAACATGACGAGGGATTATGGAAATACAAATCACTCCTTTATATGAATTACTCATATATCTAGAAGATAAGAAATCGATTGCACCTAAAGATCTCGAAAAGTGGGGAAAGAATGTCTCCAGAGGGATCTTGGGAAAAATGGAAGCTATGGATTTAATTGTCAAGGAAAATGTTACAGGAGAGGTCAAAATTACTCTTTCAAAAAAAGGATATCTGTTTTTAAATTCAATACTCGACGCTCTTCATAAAAGCATAGTTCACTGGGATGGCAAATGGCGTATTGTATGGTTTTCCATACCGGAATCGAGGCGCCCAATAAGAGATAAATTCAGGAGAACACTTGAAAGTATTGGCATGAGACCAGTATTGGGAAGTCTCTGGATATCCCCGTTATCTGTAGGTGGAGAAGTCGTCAGTTGTGCTCGAAAATTCGGAATATATGAGAAGGTAATCTATATCGAAACGGATCATGTCGAAGGATTATCTCAGTCTCAGATTCTATCAGCCTGGGATTTTGATAAATATAAACAGTATTATGAAGGATTTATCGAGAAGGCAGACCAATTCATAGGCAGAAAACAAGAAGGGGATAGTCGAATGTATTTAAAAAAGCTTATTTTTGAGTATGCTTTAATATTGAATAATGAACCGAATCTACCTATTGAGCTATTCCCAAATGATTGGCCGAAGTTTAGGGCTCAGTTGATGTATAAAAAAATTAGAAGAAGGCTTAGTTAGTTTTCGATTGTCTTTAGGGCTTCTTTTGCTGCTTCTTGCTCAGATATACTTTTCGAGCTACCCATACCTTTGGCGATTAGTTTATCCTCGATATACGCTCCGGAAATAAACGCCTTGTCATGGTCTGGCCCAGATTCAGAAATTATACGATAAATAGGTGTAACTTTATGTAATTCTTGGACAATTTCTTGAAATTCACTTTTAGGATCGATGTAAAGCTTGTCATCTAAAATGCTATCTATTTTTCTATTTATGATATTTTTTTCAATAAATACTTTTGCGCTATCAAATCCGCTATCTAGATAAATTGCACCGATAATTGCTTCGAGGCAATTTGCTAATATCAATCTTCTTGCCTTATCCGAGCCTTTTTCTTCACCGCTGCTCAAGTAAAGACATTCAAAAACTCCAAGCTCAATTGATATTTCAGAAAGATTCTTGCCGCGTACAAGTGCACTTCTTAGGGCAGTTAATTCACCCTCTGGATTGGGAAACTTTTCAAAAAGATATTTTGTTACAACTAGTTCTAAGACCGCATCTCCTAAAAACTCAAGTCTTTCATTGTTTGGAAGCGTAAATCCAGGATTTTCGTTTAAATAAGATCTATGTACAAATGCGTTTTGAAACAAATCGAAATTTTTGAAGCTCAAAGATAGCTTCTTTCCCAATTCTTTGATTTTTCCGATTTTATTAGATGTCATCGTGGTTGAACTTATCGCTGTTTTTATATACAGTGCCCAAGACTCCATTGATAAACTTTGACGAGGTATCCGAGCCAAATGTCTTTGCAAGTTCAATTGCTTCATTGATTACTACCTTGGGAGGGGTTTCGGTGAATATGAGCTCATATATTGCAAGTCTAAGTATATTCCTGTCGATTGTAGCTACCTGTTCTATAGGCCACTCGGGCGCTACTTCAACAATTAATTTATCGACTTCGTTTTTTTTAAGTGAGGTGTTTTTAACTAACTCCTCAACGAAACTTACATTCTCACCTGACAGATCAAGATTCTTCAGGTGTCTCTTTAGGATACCATCGGTGTCTAAGTCCGAATTAAAATCTGACTCATACAGAACTTGCATCGCTACTACGCGAGCATAGTGTCTATTCATCTTTTAAATCTTCTTTCAGTTTATTTTGCTTTTTACGCTCATCTTTTACGATAAGTATTTTTTTGCCCCTGTAATATCCACAGACCTTGCACACTTTGTGGCCAGGTATTTCGGTCTTACAGTGCGAACATTTTACGGATGATGATGCCTTGAGTGCGTCGTGGCTTTGTCTATTGCCACTGCGAGTAGAAGTCATTCTCTTTTTTGGTTCTGCCATGCTATTCCTTTGCTTTTTTAGTTGTCAGGTTAATAATTTTATTTTTAACGTAAAATACTTTGTCAATTTTATCTCTTGTTATCCACTTAGACATCTTATCAATTTTTAGAATTATTTCAATCAGTTCATCTTTTTGCATTTCAGAATTAACACTTACGCTTTCTCTAAACTTTCCGTCCACTTGAACTGCGATCGTGAATTCATTCGTTGAATCAATCACTGATGCTTCTGGCCATGGCTCAGATGAAATTGATTCACTATGACCAAGAATTTGCCACATCTCTTCCGTGATGTGAGGGGCAAATGGACTTAGCAAAACTATAAGTGATTCAAGTTCTTTTTTAGAAAATCCGTTATCCTTCATATAGCCTGCTAGGATCATAAGCTGTGAAATTGCTGTGTTGAAGCGAAAGTTCTCTATATCATCAGTGATTTTTGGTATTGAAGTGTTTAAAATAATTGAATTTTTATTTGTGGTTAACTGTTTTTGCTCAAGAAGAGACCAGACTTTTTTTAAGAATCTGCTAACGCCTTCGATGCTTTTCGTATCCCATTTTTTTAATTGTTCAAATGGGCCCATAAACATCTCGTAAAGTCTAAGAGTATCAGCACCATAACAAGAGATGATATCATCTGGATTTACTACGTTGCCAAGAGATTTACTCATTTTTCGACCGTCCTTTGCTAGTATCATTCCTTGATTCTTTAATTTCAGAAATGGTTCGTCTGTGCTAACAGCTCCGATGTCAAATAGAAATTTGTGCCAAAACCTTGCATATAGAAGGTGCAAGACAGCATGCTCCGCACCGCCAACATATAAATCAACAGCCATCCAATATTTGTCCTTGTCCTTGCTTAGTAAAGCTTTATCATTTTTAGGATCAATAAATCTTAAATAGTACCAGCAAGAACCGGCCCATTGTGGCATGGTATTGGTTTCTCTTTTTCCAGGTCCTTTACAATTTGGGCAAGTTGTATTTACCCAATCTTTGATATTCACAAGAGGCGAATCTCCGGTACCGGACGGCTCATAGTTCTTTATGTCAGGGAGTTTTACTGGTAACTGCTCTTCGGGAACTGGTACTGATCCACATTTTATGCAGTGAACAATCGGTATTGGCTCTCCCCAGTATCTTTGTCTTGAAAATATCCAGTCGCGCAATTTGTAATTGATTGAATAATTTCCTCGACCGATATCCATGAGCTTCTGTGTAATTTTTTTCATTGCTTCTAGCGATTCGCAACCCGAGAATTCTCCGGAATTTATCAAAATCCCGTAGTCTGTATTCGCCCCAGTTTTTCCTTTAATGATGTTCAAGGCATATTCACCTTCAAAAACAGTAAAAAATCCCTCTAATTCATCTTTCGTCTTCCATAAAACTTGATGCAGGGAGTCTTCCTTGTTGTCAGTCTTTTCTTTTTCTTCATTAACGAGATCAAATTTAATAAAAGTAAAATGTGCCCATCTATTTTCTTTCTTTACTCTGTGATAAAAGAAAGTATTTATCGACAGGGGCTCGGTACCTATATGTTTTAAATTATTGTAGCCTGTCTCTTCTAGAACTTCTCTTCTGGCAGCTTCTACCACGTCCTCATTTTTGTCGATTCCACCGGTTATAAGTCCATTCATCCTGTGGTTTTTCCAGCTAATACAAAGATATTTATTATTTTTTGGATTTCTTACAATTGCACAAATCGCATTTCTTTTTACAAAATCACGATCCTTTTCAATGGCACTATCACCACTTATGGCTACATATTTTGGTTCCACGACATATTCAATAGGCAGGTTGTGATTTACTGCAAAATCAAAATCTCTTTCATCATGTGCCGGAACAGCCATCACCGCGCCTGTCCCGTAATGACCCAGTACATAATCGGCTACAAAAATCGGCACCTGTTTGTCGTTAATTGGATTTATTGCGGTAATGCCATTAATTTTAATCCCAGTTTTTTCTTTTGTTAAATCAGTCCTTTCAAGTTCAGTCTTGCTTTTAGTTGAACTGATATATTCAATTATCTCTGAATAGTTATCTATTTTTTCTTTAAATATTTCAATTATTTCATGCTCAGGCGCAACAACAACGTACGTACATCCATATAGAGTATCTGCCCTTGTCGTGTACACCTTCAAATCAAAGTCCACATTAAGTTTGAATGTTATATCGGTTCCTTCGCTTCGCCCGATCCAATTTTTCTGCATTAGTTTAATCGATTCAGGCCAATCAAGTTTTTCAAGATCTGCCAAAAGACGGTCGGCGTATTTTGTTATCTTTAAAATCCACTGTCTTATCGTTTTTCTCTCAACTTTAAAACCACATCTCTCGCATAGACCATTTGTAACTTCTTCGTTTGCGAGACCAGTTTTACAGCTTGGACAAAAATTTATAGGTGCGGTATCTTCATAGGCCAATCCATTTTTAAAAAGCTGAAGAAAGATCCATTGCGTCCATTTGTAATATTCTGGATCAGTGGTATCAATCTCTCTGTTCCAGTCATAGGAAAGGCCTAGGGATTTTATTTGTTTTCTGAACGTATTTATATTCTCTTGGGTTTTTGTTCTTGGATTTGTGCCTGTCTTGATTGCATAGTTCTCAGCTGGTAGTCCAAATGCGTCCCAACCCATTGGATGAAGAACATTGTAACCCTTCATCCTTAAGTATCTTGAATAGATATCTGTCGCCGTATAGCCCTCGGGGTGGCCGACATGTAGTCCTGCAGCTGAGGGGTACGGAAACATATCCAAAATATATTTTTTTGGTTTTGTATCAAAATCACTCGCAGCAAATATAGAATTTTCTTCCCAGTATTTTTGCCACTTTGGCTCGATCTCTTGAGGATTATATGTTTTCATATTCGGTTTAATACGGATTTAACTTATTGCAATCTCTGCTTAAAGAACTTTGGGCTTCTTGGCTTGCAACGCGAAGCCAAAGGCGAAGTGTGGTGGACCCAGACCTGGCATTTTGGAACACTTTTTTTGACTATGCCCTAGATTGGGAGCCGCAACTTAAACAAATTTACAATGAACAGGAGCTAGACAATGTCTGACTCCATTTTTAATACCTTTTTTAACTTATGCAAAACTTCAAAGGTCGGGTTTTCCTCGCCTCTTTCAATCCGCGCGTAATAATTCACATGAATACCGGCAGCTTGAGCTACCTCGGATTGTGTCATCTTGGACTTTTCCCGTTCACCTTTCAATCGGCTTCCAAGACCTTTAAAGATTTCGTCATTATGTTTTGCTGTCATGGTCAAAATATATCACTTTTTATCTTAAAAATCCAGTTTGATATTAATCAAAAGGAGGAATATGCTAGCGATGTCGCCATCTTATAAAAGACATCTAGAAAATATGCAAAACGAGTGGGATGCGGAAAAGTATCGTGAGTCAAGAATGCTCGATCTTTATAATGAAAAGACTTTTTATCGAGCTTTCATCAAGGATCTGCTTGAGGCCAAAAAAGAGGTTGTCATTTATTCGCCTTTTATCTCTAAGTTCAGGTCGGAATTCTTTAAAAGTACGATCGAGAAACTAAAGCGCAGGAATGTTGCTGTCTTTATCTTTACCCGACCACTCGAGGAACATGAGTATTTGATGAGAAATGAAATAAAAGCAGCGCTAGGTGACTACGAGGAGTTTGGAGCTTGTATTATTCAGCCGGATGGATTCATTCATGCCAAAACAGCGATAATTGACCGCAATATACTTTGGGATGGGAGCTTGAATATCCTATCGCAAAGGCAGAGCCGGGAAATTATGCGCAGAACCGAGGACAAAGACATGGCCAAACAGGTCATGGATTATCTGGGGCTAAGCAAACTACTGGCAGAGGGTTACAAATACCAGTACGAAAGATTGTATCGAAGTTTGGTCGATAGGCGAAGATTCAATTTTAAACTGCCGGTAAAGATCAGATTGCCGAAAGTATATATCGGCAAGATTATAAAACGGTTTCTATCTGTTATTTCGAGATCATTTGTATTATGCTTAAAGTGTATCAGGATAATACTAACTCTATTTAGTTAAGGAGAAAAATGAAAAGATCAAAAGCCACGGGTCCGCAAATATCGGAACCTACCAGTGCGGAGATCGAAGAAACCGCCGAGAAAGTTAAGAGAAAGTATGACATTATCATAAATACCGAAGATGTCACTAAGCTTGCAAAGCTGTATAAAGAGTTGGAATGGTGGTTTTTAGTCGAAAGGTTTTCGCGCGAACCAAAAAGTATTTCTGTCGAATCCGTCAAAGAAGTCCGGGCTTATTTTAAAAAGATTGATGGGAAAGACCTGACCATTAACGAAGCTCAAGTCAAAGCAAAAATTGCGATGGATCTTACGGTTGCTGTTGAAAAGAAGCGGATTTTGGGCGAAATGAAAGAAATTTTTGATAGATACCGATAGGACGACATAGAAAGAAAGTTCTAGGCCCCAAAAATACCTTTCAAACCTGTTGGGAAAGTGCTATGATTTGTGTGTGGAATTAGCATTTTAGGACGAAGATGGCAACCTGGCTGAGAATATAAGGTGAATAATAATGGCGAAAATCAAAGTCTTAGATTTATTTTCTGGCTGCGGTGGCTTATCATATGGTTTTGAAAGAGCCGGTTTTGAAGTTGTTGCAGGAATTGATAACTGGGATGATTCGTTAAAAACATTTCAAAAAAACCACAAAAATGCAAAAGTGCTGAATGTGGATTTGAGCGCACCAGATATTAACAATATCAAAAAAGAAGTTGGAAGTGTCGATGTAATTGTCGGAGGCCCACCTTGTCAAGGTTTTTCAATATCTGGCAACAGAGATTTAGATGACCCACGGAATAAGTTATACAAGGGGTTCGTGGCGATCGTTAAGAAATTCAATCCAAAGGTTTTTGTTTTGGAAAATGTGCCCAACCTCATTTCTATGGGTCAAGGCAAAATTAAAGATGAAATTATTAGCGATTTTGAAAAATTAGGTTACTCGGTCAAATATAAGGTTCTACTGGCGTCGGATTATGGCGTTCCTCAGAACAGGCGCCGTGTTATTTTTGTGGGAATGAAGGGTATGAATACTTTCAATTTCCCTGAACCAATTTTCAACAATGAAAAAAATAAAGTTTCTTCCTACGATGCTATTTCCGACTTGCCTGACAAAGATCTTGAGGATGGCTTACGGTATGAACGAAAAAATCTCTCACCATTCCAGAAAAAGATGATCTCGAAGGATTTAAAAATATACAATCATAAACTCACTTCTCACGATAATAAAACTGTGAAAATAATATCATTGGTGCCAGACGGAGGAAATTATAAAGATCTTCCACTAGAACATATGAATTCTCGTAAAGTGCATATTGCGTGGACCCGATTCAACAGCAAAAAGCCGAGCCCGACAATTGATACAGGACATCGACACCACTTTCACTATAAATACAATCGCGTGCCGACTGTAAGAGAATCGGCCAGACTACAATCATTTCCTGATAGTTTTATTTTCTTGGGATCGAAAACGAGCCAGTACAAACAGGTTGGTAATGCAGTTCCCCCATTATTAGCTGAGCAAATTGGGAAAAACATATTAAGAATTATTAAAAAGAAATAAATTATGTACACAATACCTGAAGAGTACTATTTCCGAATACACCATATTAGACCACGCTTTAAGAACGACATCGAAAATGTTCTTTATTTTATGGCAAATGAAATAGCCCGGATGAAGCCAGCCAAGCACGAACTTTTTAAGGAGCAACTCAACAGCATCATCAAACTCTATCCTGGGAACAACACAAAAACACCCAAAACCATTAACAACTGGAGAACTGAAATATCTGCGCTCTTTGGGCTTATTGAATATGGAGGTGAATTGTCAAAACCGGGCAGAATGTCCTTACTACTCTCCCAATCCCAAGACCTCGTCGAATTCTTTAGATATTTTCTATTTTACTTTCAATATCCCGGAGGGCACTTGAAACCTGTTGAGACTCTTGAATTTATCAAGGCAGGAATAAAATTTAAACCAGCAAGTTATATTCTTTCTGTTTTAGTCGAAGGTAGAAAGATTAGCAACAATGAGAAATTTGGTATTTCAAAAGCCGAGGCTACTCACTGTATTTTAAATGATTTAAGAGTAACGCGAGATGGAAGAGCTCCATCTGAAACAGTATCCCTCATAATTGAGAATCGACGAAACAATGTTCAATACGATCAGGGTGGCGACATTACGCGATACGCCGGGGATATTATGGATTATATGGAATTAGGTGATTTATTAACTTTAAGACCTAACTACAATTATTACCCGAATCTTGTTAACCTGGAAACTATTCAGGCATATATTAATTCCAGCGATTCATATTTTGAGCCATATCAAGAACTTTATCTTAATAGATCAATAAATCTTGCTGATGTAACGAGGACTCAAGTTTCTTGGTTCAGTTATATAAATAATAAACTCGATACTTCTATTTTTCAGGCGAATATCTTGTCTATCATTGAAGGAGCAGAAAAAGAAACCCCAAGTATCGATTTTCTCAAACAAATACTCTCCAAGTTACAAATAACTATTGACTCAGAACAAGGTATAAGGACTAAAGAAATTGGCGATGTGGGAGAATCTGTTGTTATCGAACACGAAAAAGTCAGACTGACTAAACTAGACAGAAGAGACATTCTTCACTTAATCAAGAAAATCCCGGAGGTATTTGCCGTAGGATATGATATTAGTTCATACGACGGTGTTGGGGACATCAGAAGGTATATCGAAGTAAAAACAACTATCAGCAGGGGCAAACTTGCCTCAAATTCTTTCCATATGACCCCAAGTGAATGGAGTTCGGCAAATACTCTTAGAGTCAATTATTTTGTATATCGCTTAATGATTTCATCAAGTGGCGTTGGTTTATTTCTTATCAAAGACCCTATTGGAAAATACAAACAGGATCTTCTCGATATGATCCCCAGAGATGGTGCCGATGTGAGATACTCTGATAAATCTGGCTATTGGGAGCCCTTACTAGTATAAAAAATATGAAAACATATAAAATTGCATCATTGTTTAGCGGTTGTGGAGGTATGGATCTAGGTTCAGAGGGCGGTTTTTTATTTCTGGGGAAAAAATATGCAAAACTCAACACTCAAACTGTATTCGCTTCCGATTTTGATAAAGATGTGTGTGACATTTATGAACTGAATTTGAAAAGTAAATGCGGATTGAAAGACATTAGGAAACTTAAATCAAGTGAAGTTCCCAATCACGATATTTTGACCGGAGGATTTCCTTGTCAATCGTTCTCCGTGATTGCTCAAAATCCTAAAAGACTCGGATATAAAGATGATAGGGGCAAACTTTTTTTTGAAATGTGCCGGATCTTAAAAGACAAGAAGCCGAAGGTTTTTGTAGCAGAAAATGTTAAAGGTATATTATCGGCTAATAAGGGAGAAACATTCCCATTGATTATTAAGGAGTTTGAGAAGGCAGGATACTATATTAAGCACGAGGTTTTAAATGCCTCATATTACGGGGTACCCCAAAAAAGAGAGCGTGTTTTTATAGTCGGTTTTAAGAGCAAGAAGGCATACGATGCATTTTCATTCCCGAAACCGATCACCTGCAAAAACCCAGTGCCATTATCAAAAATACTCGAACCTGAAGAATATGTGGGAGCAGAATTCTACTTTAGCGAAAAGGCAATCTTAGGCATGAAGAATACAAAACATTCAGACACTATGAATAAGGGGCGGATACAAGATATCAGCCAACCTTGTAACACAGTCACTGCGCATTTAGCAAAAGTCAGTTTGAATAGCACAGATCCAGTATTGTGTATTAATAGCCGATATAGGATGTTTACTCCAAGAGAAGTTGCGAGGATACAGTCGTTTCCAGATAATTTTCATCTTTTGCCAGGCAGAGGCAAGAACTACAAAGCGCTCGGTAATGCTGTAGCACCAGTTCTTATGTGGCACGTAACAAGAAGTATAATAAAGGCTTTAAATAAGAAATAGCAAATTACGAAAGCAGTAATCCTCGCATGAGTATCCACAAAAGAGCAAGGAATATTATGAGTGAATATTATAATTCAAAACGATCAAAAATATTATTGACAGCCGAACAGAATAAACCTGAAAAAGTTCTTGCGCTAACACATAAAATAATAATCACAGATGATTTTGAAAATAGAGTTAAGAAAGAGATCATTGAGCCCATCATGGACCAAATGTCGTTTACGGCTTTGAATTTCCAAAAAACAAAAATCGATAGCAAACTTTCGGTTGCTGAAAAATACTTTCTCGATATAGACAAGGTGGCTTTTCGACTACTACAGTGTCATAAACATCAAAAAAACTACAACCTTGTAGAATCCCAAAGGACCAGTGAACTAAAAGTAGATATACAGAAAACAGCACGACATATTGATGAATGTTGGAGGCCACTTGAATTAAGCTGTGAAATTGACGCCTTCTTGACTAAATGGAAATCAACTCTTGACGCATTAGCCAAAACAATAATTCCTCTTTACGGAATAAATTCAAAGACATGGGGAGACAAGGGGAACAGGATAATCAATCAGTTAAAAAATCTACCGGCAGAAAGATCATCCAAAGTTGGACAACTTCTCAAGCTTATAGAAGACAACAAAGAGCAAATTAGTTCAATAATTAATTTAAGAGACAAAGTCGTGCATTACGACGCTGAGTGTTTGACTCCGTTTCATTACAGAGTAGAGGAGAAGAAACTTTATAATCCGAATTTAATTTGGGATGGTAGTATCTATCGACCCCATGACTTCATGTCTCAAACTTCTGAATATTTACTTGATTTCATAAGGGAATTTATAGTCAACTCCATTAATGGCTTCGTCGAATCATTGTATATTGTTATCACAAACGACGGTCACCAATGGTTTATACCGCCAGAGAAAATTAAGGAATCAAAATAAAGTGTTTCGAATCATCATTAAAACATGCGATTGAGAAATTTGATATAAAATGAGCGAATATTATAATTCAAAACGAACAAAGAATTTATACGATCCGAATTCTTCGGAACCTTTTAAATTAAGCCGGTCAAAGATCGATCTTTTTATCAATTGTCCAAGGTGTTTTTATTTGGATCGTCGTTTAGGAGTTGGGCGGCCACCCGGATTTCCGTTTGCGCTTAATTCAGCAGTAGATAAATTGCTAAAGAAAGAGTTTGATATTTTCCGAGCCGAAGGCAAGCCACATCCATTGATTACTAAAAATGGTGTTGATGCCAGACCGGTAAGTCATGAGGAGCTAGATAAATGGCGTGAGAACTTTGTTGGAGTCCAATATTTGCACGAGCCAACTAACTTTCTAGTTACCGGTGCTATAGATGATCTGTGGATCAATCAAGACGGCGGATACATCGTCGTTGACTACAAGGCGACCTCAAAGGAAGAAGAGATCACTGATCTTAACAAAGAGTGGCAGAACGGTTACAAGCGCCAAATGGAGATATATCAGTGGCTCCTGCGTCAGAACGGTCTTAATGTCTCCAATACTGGCTACTTTGTGTACTGCAACGGTATTACCGACTGTGATATGTTCGATAGCAAACTTGATTTTACGATAACTCTTATTCCTTATGAAGGCGATGATTCTTGGGTTGAGTCTGCAATAACAGATGCCCACAAATGCCTTTGTTCTGGCAGGGTGCCGGAAGTATGTCCCGATTGTGATTACTGTAGTTATATTTCAGCAACTAGCAAAGCGACCGAAACATGAAACCCAATTTGACCCAAAATCAACGAATATCTGTTGCAATAGTGTACTTGGCTATATTATTTTTCCTATTTAAGATGATCGGTGGCAATTTAACCAAATTAGCATGGGATACGAATATTGACTCGAGCGTATGGTTCTATTCAGGGGCGTTTATGATCATCCTAGGTTCCTACATTGTTGAGCCTTTTTTCACAAAGCCATCTGACGCAATTGCTAACTCAACGGCAATTCTAATAGCTCTATTTGGATTGAGTTTGAAGAGCAATTTGCTTGGTTATAAATATATTTTTTTGTTTGCTTTGATGATTCTAATATTAAGTATTGTTTCTATTATCCTCAAGGACAGCAAATCCAGAAATCTAAAGAAAATTTCAAAGTATGTTTATTGGTTTGTGGGAACTTTCGGAACATCAAAAGTAATATTTTCTATAGTTTATCTCTCAGCAGCTTACTCATATTTTGCAAACTCAGAAAAAATAATTGCATTTGTTGGTATCATCGCGTTTTGGATTTGCCTAACATTTTTTGACGTCATAGGGATTCTCGTAGAGAAGATATCTAAATTGATTAATATAATTACTAATAAGGTCGGGGATGAGCTAGGCCAGGCAATCGGTTGTGAAAACCCATTGCTGTACAAAGTTGAAATTGACTATACAAAACACAAAGGAAATCCAGTGAATTATGGTGATCTAGTTTTAGTAGAGACATCTACCAACGTAGGGTCTATGGGGATGGTTGTCGATACTAAGTATTTGTTAAATAAAAGGTGGCTAAGTATTTATCTTCTTCAGGATTCGAGTGGCGAAGTGCTCAAAATAAATTTAAAGAGTAAAAAAATGCTCGATGAGTCGAAATCAATTTTTGCCACAGAAAATTCTGTGTATAGGACTGATATCTCCGAATTGGAAGATAAAAACCTAAAATTGGAGATAAATAGAAATCTCCTGTATAAAAATCGAGAACAGTTCGTCGGTTATGTTTCTAGCGGGTCTAATATAAATACAATAAATTTTTCTATCGTGAGAGAAGCGGGTCGAACAAATCAACAAATCAGTGAAGGATCTACACTAAAAACTCAAATTTACGGTCAGGAAACACTTTACCAGGTAATTGACGGAAGTGCCCGAGAAGAACACCTAGAAAACTTTGATCGACATGGTTTTACTATTGGAATCGCGCGCAAATTGGGTAAATATAATCGTGAAACAAAAGATCTAGATGTGAGCAAATGGATGCCGATGATATTCTCTCCTTTGTTTTTTGCATTTTCTGGTGAAGTTTCTGATGAGAGAATAAAGGAGATTGCGGCCAGCTCCATTGGGCGATTACCAAACACGGATCTTGAAATTCCAATTAAAGACATGAACTCAATGGTTACCCACAACACAGCAATTCTGGGTATATTAGGAATCGGCAAATCATGCTTGGCATATGAGTTGATTAAAAAGGTTTCCAATGAAGGGATCAAGATTGTATGCATTGATATAACCAACGAATACAAAAGGGAGCTCCCAGTTTATATAAGTGGCTCTGATTGTATTATTTCAGATGATGTAGATGCATTTAATTCTATCGACTCAAAATATAACTTTATCCATAGTGAGGGTACTGGTTCAAACGAAAAACAAAATCCCGAGAAAAGCGGAAATATTGCAGAGTACAAGTCTGCTGTAAAAAAAGATTTATGTAATTTTATTTTTGGGTCAGAAAATATTCCAGAGAACAAACTATTTGATGGAACCAAGAAAGTACGATTATTCAATCCTGATTATCACAAGGTCTCCAGAGGAGACAAAATTGGTTATAAAGTGCTCACAACTGATTTAACCCAGGTTGAAAAAACGAGGTTAATCGCCGAAGAGCTGTTCAAAATATTGATGAAACTCCCACTCACTGATGAAAAAGAGGCAAAAATAATGCTGGTTTTTGAAGAAGCCCATTCATTGATACCAGAATGGAATTCTACGGCTTGCGAAGGCGATAAAACTGCCACGAATGGCACTGCTAAAGTGATACTTCAAGGAAGAAAATATGGCCTTGGTAGTTTGGTAGTCACACAACGAACAGCCAATGTAAGCAAGAGTATCCTTAACCAGTGCAATACTATCTTTGCGTTAAGAGTATTCGACGACACGGGTAAGGGTTTTCTCGGTAACTATATTGGCGAAGATTATGCTAATACTTTAGCCACCCTTGAAGAAAGGTGTGCGGTAGCGATAGGGAAAGGTTTAAGACTAAAACAGCCAGTAATCATTCAGCTGAATGATAGAAAATATATAACTGAAGCAACTCCTTAGATAGCAGCTCAAATATAATTTATTTTCGAATATTAACCAGCTATGGCAAAAGAATTAATAGAGCAAATCAAGCAATGGCGGGCAATAAAGGCGCAAGAAGAAAATGTTGAGCTGTATTTGGTGATGCAAAATAAAACTATCGAAGCAATTGCTGAGACTCTGCCTAAAAACGAGGAGGAGTTTATCGCAATAAAAGGGCTCGGTGAGAAAAAGTTTCTAAAATATGGAGCTGATATACTTTCAATAGTTAAAGAAGATTCTGCGCCAGTTCGAGAAGAAACCGAGTCGGTTGACCCACAAGACCGGGTGTATTCTGTCAGCAATTTTCTAAATCTGATTAATGATAAATTAAATCAGATTAGCGCAAGCGTGAAGGGTGAAATATCCTCAATAGAGATTCGAGAACGCTATCTATTCTTTACAATTAAAGATGTCGAAGATGATAGTTGTATGAGTTGTTTTATGTGGGCGAGAGATTATGACCTATGTGGTGGAAACCTTGAGGCAGGAATAGAAATAATCGTTCACGGTGAGCCGGACATATATAAACCGACCGGTCGCTTTTCTTTCCAAGCCAATGCTTTTGAACTAGTCGGTGAAGGTGCGTTGAAAAAAGCTTACGATAAACTAAAAAAGAAGTTAGCCGCCGAGGGTATATTTGAAGAATCAAAGAGGAGGCAAATTCCCACATTGCCAACAAAAATTGGCTTGATAACGTCTAAAACTGGTGCGGTGATTCATGACTTTGGTAATAATCTTGGAAGGTTTGGTTTTATTACCAAATTCTATGACTCTCGGGTTGAGGGAGCCTTGGCAATACGAGAGTTGACCGAGGCCGTAAAGTATTTCAGAGACAAGGAGATAGATATCTTGGTGGTCATCCGTGGTGGCGGAAGCTTAGAAAGTTTACAGGCGTTTAACAATGAGGCTCTAATCAGGCAGATCGCTGATTACCCCGTCCCCGTTTTATGCGGGATCGGTCACGACAAAGATGTTACGCTATTTGCAATGGCTGCTGACAAGGCTTTCTCAACCCCTACGGCGGTAGCTAAAGAGTTAAATAAAAGTTGGGAGCAGATAGTGTATAAACTTGAATATCTGCGCTCGGTTATTATTAATAAATATCAACCGATTTTGTCCGATTCAAGGAATGTGATTGAAAAATATTATTCTCGACTCGAAATCTTTTATCGTGAAGTGAAACAAAAGGCCGAAGTGATAAATCAAATATATAGAAACATCTTTGATAAATATTCATATGCAATTGAGGGTACTGCTCACTCGATTGAGCAGCACAGGTCAAGCATTTATTCAAATTATCAGCGCTTAGTCAGATTGCTTGATGTTGCAGGACGACTAATTAATAATATCCTTGCTCAATTCCAATTCAATCTAAAGAACTACAACCAGAAGATGTCTGGTGTATTTGAGACTATTTATAATAAATATAACAATAATATTGAGTCAGTTGTTGCTGTGATTAAAAATCTTGCCCGTTCAATCGACCAAAATAATCCGAGCCGCCAGCTAAAGCTTGGCTACAGTATTGTTTTCACTGGTGGTAAAGTTGTAAAATCAATTCATCAAGTTAGTAAAAATGATAAGTTAATAAGTAGAATCAGTGATGGCGATATTATTTCGTCGGTCGATGAAATTAAAGAAAAGGAGTATCGTGGATAAATTAAATCTGACAGATGCCTTGAAAAAACTTGAGGAAATTAACGATTGGTTTGAAAACCGGGAAGAAGTTGATGTCGAGCAAGGATTAGAAAAAGTAAAAGAAGGTGTTAAGCTTGTCAAGGCTAGTCAATCTCGATTAAAAGAAATCAAAAATGAGTTTGAGGAAATCAAAAAAGATATGGCAAAAGATGGGGACCAAGCTAACAGCTCAAATTCTTCTGAAATTACCGACGAAGACATTTCAAATAATGTTCAGTTCTAAACTGCCGGATCTTCCTGCAAAAAAGTTCTCGGATTGACGGGAATCCCAAATATATTGATTTGAAAATGTAGATGTGGGCCAGTTGACCAGCCGGTACTTCCTCTTGTTCCGATGATGGTTCCGGCCGGGATTGTGTCGCCGACATGGATATTGGAATCTATTGTATCCAGATGAGCGTACGTAGATGAAACGAAGTGTCCGTTATTCATATTGACATGCCTGCCAAACCCCCACGAAACAGAATCGGCATAAGTAACCGTGCCATCCATAAAAGCTATAACCGGATCTCCGACTGGTCCTGCTATATCAATTCCGGTGTGAAACGGCTGGTAGGGCGAATGCTCGCCGTATTCGAGGGTAACAATGCCTTGAATTGGCCAAGCGACTGCTTGATTGATGTGATCGACTATTTCCCCTGTCAGCGGGTCATGGATATCAATTACAAGGTTCTGCGGGTCGTAAGTGGCCAAAGCATCGGAAACGATATTGATGCCGGCTTGGGTTAAAATCAGAACAGAAAAGATCGGAACCAATACAATTGCCAGCATAGTGAAAAAGAGATACTTGATCTCTTTTTTCATCGAAAATGCAGTGGCGATCAGTTTTATAGTTTGGGGATTCATTTCTTGGCTTTAGATCGTTCACCCGGATCGGTGGTAATAAGCGGATGCTCAGCTTCCGAAGCGGTAATCTTCACCGCCACATGGTGCTGATCGGCAATTATTAAAGCTTCGCCTCGTTCGCAGGTCAGCAGAAATCTTTGCTCATATTCGCTCAAGCGGAACTCTGTAGCGACATTTCGGATGGTGGTAGTGTCTTGGCGCATTAGAATTCTTAAGGCGCTTTGACTGGCGATGGCCCGACCATGAACATTCCCGAGAAAGTCATTTGCTTGCTGGGAGATGATGCTCACTCCCAGATAATATTTTCTGGCGCGTCTGACCATGCCAGCGATAAATCTGGCCGACTCTTCATGCTCGAGCATTAGCCAGGCCTCGTCAATGACAAATATTCGTTTGCAGATATCGCCTTGTACTTGGTTTTGCACAAATTGAGCAATGATTAAGTGCATTATCTGCCGGATAGATTCAGGCAAGTCCTTAGTATCAAAAACCACCAAGCGATTATCAAGCTCAATATTGGTGTGTTCGTCAAAAATTTCCGAAAGTGATCCTGTGGTATATTTTTGTAATCGTTTTACCAGTTTCGGCTGCTTTAAGGATCTTAGGGAAGCGTATAAGTCGAACAAGCGCGGATAGTCCCTGTTTCTTTTGGCTATGTTTTTGGCTTTTTTACCGAATCCGAATTTTTTATAGGTCTTGAGGATTGCATGGTCAACTACTGATTTTTCTTCACTTGTCAGGCCATCGGCCATTAACGAGATAATTTCTGTAAGCGATTGGATATGATCGGCAAAGCTATCTGGATCATTGACTGAAAGGTCGAAAGGATTAATCTTTTCTTTTGAATGGACGGAGAGTTTGATTCTGGTTCCACCAACTGAAGCGGCCAATTGCTGGTACTCTCTTTCCGGGTCGATGACAATAACTTTAGTTCCTTGCATCAGGTGGCGGAGCACCTCGACTTTGGCGGTGTAGCTTTTACCGGCACCGGATTGAGCAAAGAGAATGGAGTTGGCATTTGGCAAAGAAAATCTATCTAGAATTACGAGCGAACTGTTAGAGCGGTTGATACCGTAGAGTACACCGGATTCATGCACCAGCTCGCTTGAGATGAATGGAAAAGTCAAAGCAGCCGATGAGCTGTCGAGGTTTCGTTTTTGGGCCAGTTGGTTGTCGCATCTTGGTAGAGCGGATTGGAAACCTTCGAGTTGCTGATAAAGTGCGGATTTAGCATAGAATAATCTGGTGGCCAGTACTGTTTCTAATAGTTTAACGGTTCGGTTAAGTTCAGCCAATGTTTCGCAGGACAAAGTGACGTAAAGCGAGATTTGAAAAAGGTTTTCCTGCCCACGCTGGATTTTATCTCTAAGCTCAATAGCTGAATCAAGCGGATCTGTAAGCTCGGAACTAATAATCTTGCCAGCTCTTTCCATGGCTCGTTTGGTTGAGGTCAGCTCGGTAATTTTTCGGTTTAGTTTCGGGAGTGCCAGCATGGCGTCAATCGGCTCGATGTGATATGAGATATCGGCATTATGATTAAAGTTGATGAGGTGATTGAGCCAACCGCTTGATGCAGTGTAAGGAAAGCCGGAAACAAATAGAGTTTTAACATACCGACCGTCAACCATCAAATAATCGGGGAACTCTTCAAGTCCGGAGTAGGTGATAAAGTCGAGCTGATCTTGGAAGCCGACATGAAAAGACAGGGCCCGTTTTTGCTCCTCGGCTTTATTTACTCTTGTTTTTATTTTTCGTTTAAAAATAGTTCTGATCATGTTCCTGTCTTAATATTTTTTTCATTAATGGTTGGGTTTTGGCTTGATCGGGGCGATAAAAGCTATAAAACAGATCCAGAATTTCCAGCGTATTTAAGGGCTTGGCGTTCATACCGAATTTCTCCAATCCTTTGATGATAATTTCCTGCTCGAGGTTTAGCTGTTCTTTTACGATTTCAAACTCAACCGGTGATTTACTCTCATAGGGAATTACCAGAAAGAAGCGGCGAGATAAGATCTTGTTGCCGGCAACCAATTTCTTTATAAACTCGCAATACGATTTGCTTTGGGCAAGATAAATCTTTTCTTTTTCACCTGCACACTTCTCTTGGAAATCCTCGATGTAGCGGTCGATGTCCAATTCCCTGACTCGGATAAGAATTTGAATTGGAGAATTTAGCGAGTTTAGAAAGGTTTGGAAGGTGTCAACGATTACATCTTGTTCCTCTTCGCTTTGCAGTTCAAAATTTACCGATGATGTCGATAGTATGGCACGATAACGATTAAATGGCAGAATCAGTATCCCGTCCCTGACTTCCTTAATTCCGACTTGGGTTCGGGCCGAGCCATATTTCTCACGCTTCGCGGTAGACAACATCGAGCCCTCCTTTCTTGGACGGTTTAATGGAAACTATCGAGCCGGAATTTTCAAAGATAGGATAATCGGCGGTAATATTTTTCTTTGACTTCTTTTTTACAGCTACCTTCACCTTTTGCTTTTCTTCCATGGCCGGTATTATGCTTATCAGCGGTTCGCGGCTCAATGAATCGTTCTTGGTATAAATATATACTCTGGGTCGGGCTTTATAGCGCAGGTAGATTACCAGCCAATCGGCAAGGATTCGGCCTTTGTAGCGCAGAGCCAGCGTGCCGAAGATTACAAACTGCAAAGTCATTAGGACTGTTTTTATCGTACTCAAATGAAGTTTCGGTGAAATCAGGCCATAAAAGGCAGTGCCGATAATCAAGGAGAATACCAGCAGTATTATCTGTATGAAAGTTAAGGATCCGGCAATCCTGTCTTCAACTGTGGTAATTTGCGCCGGAACGACGGTTGATTTCATTTTGTCCTCGCTAATTTAGATGCTGTTTGAGCGGATTTTCCTGTGCTCGTGCTAATAACATTTATGACTTGGGTCGAGAATTTCTTTAGGGTATTACCGGCTTGCGAAGACATAGCCAGCTGAACGGTAACCGAGGTGCTTTTGAGAAGTACCGAGAAAAGAGCCACACCTATTAGAATTGAGATGATCGGGTTGTCGCCGACTTGGCCGGGAACGGTTAAGAAAGATGAGGCCAGCTGAATGATTACGACGTGCAGAAAAACAGTAAAGATGGTGACAAGATAAAGTTTAGCGGCATTACCGACAAAGTCCGACATCTTGGATGATAAAGATAAGAGACAGAGAAGTGGCGAAAGCGCGGCTCCGAAAGCCAATATCATTAGACGGCTGATATAAAAAATCAATAATACAACAGCCAAAAGGATAAAAAGTATAGCAAAGATTAAGGTAATCAGAGCGGTTGTGCCGGTTAAAAGGGCAGCCGGATCGAAAGCATTGATAATCCAGGCATTGGATAGGCCACCAGTCGCATGAAGCACGGCATTGACCATCACTTGGCAGAGCTCAATTACCCAATCAATCCAAAAGATTGAAGTATTGGCCAGCAGGAAGGCGAGGCCGATTCTCGGTAAGAGTTCTTTTAGCGGCACATCTTCAAAGCCGAATGAAGATGCGCTCATGACCCTAAAACCCAAAAGAGCGATGGCAACGGCAAAGAGGGAATCGGTAATACCGACAATAATCAGCCAGAAGTTAAATACTACCGAGTTGGTTGAAAGTGACGGGGTCGAAGTTAGAAACCAAACAATACCGTCAAGAATCGGCTTGGTGACCGAGCCGACGATGTTTTGCAAAAAGCCGGAAACGGCATCAAGCAATATTTGGGTTAGCGTTCCGGTCTGCTGCTGTGGCACAATCGGTGAAAGCTCCAAAGCGGTGGCCGATCCTCCTGTTGAGCTTTGCATCAATGACTCGCTTAAAAGGTTGGTCATGAAGCTGGCAGCTATTACAATGACCAGACCGATCAGAGCGTTTCTGATGGTTCTTTTGGCGTCCTCAAGGGCTGCCGGGTCGCCGGTTGAGGTGATGTAGAGATAACCGCCTCGGACCAGAAAGAAAATGACTGCCGTTCCCGCTAGTGCCAGAATTGCCGTCATGGCATCACCGGCAAATCGGTCCACATCCGGATTAGAAGCGGCAAAAGCAACGCTTGGCAAGAAGAGCGAGACGATAATCCCGATTTTTAATAGGAGTTTTTTCATTTTTCTATCTAAATGATTGATTGGCTAAATCTGAGACTATACCGCTCAAGACCAATGCTCCGATACAAATAGCCAAGCCGATCGAAGAATAAACCAGAATCTTTTTTGACCGATCAAGATTTTCCGGATTGCCGGAACTAGTGATGTAGCCGATACCGCCCATAACAAAAAAACCGGCTGCTAAGAGGCCGGCGATGGTGACGAGAACTTGGATTACATTGGTCGCAAAGTTCTGAACCCTTGAAAGGTCGGGGGCGGCAAAAGCCGTTGAGGCCGATAAAAGTACCATACATACAGAGAGCCAAAAAGAGCGGAGACGTTGCATTTAACCAACTTTCTCCCCTCCCAAGAGGGATGCTTATGAAGCACCACTCAAATTATTATTAATTATTATGATGTCTTACTATTTCTGTTGTATCATAGCTGATAAAAAGCTGTCAAGTACCTGCAATCAATATGTTGATAAAGTAACACCTTAAATGTGTTTATGGTTCGGTTATTTTTCGCTGGTAAACTGGGCTTGACCGTCTTTGTGCGTAATCCAAAATTTCTTTTGGCCGTTCGACATTCGTATGATATCCTCGCCTGTCAGCTTGAGTGCCTTTTGTAGGCGCTGTCCAATTTTGGCAAACTCGTGTTTGGGAAAGCGTCGGCCAAACTCCAATGTCGCGAGCATGACGCATCCCTCGATATCTACGAACCATTTGTTGCGGACAGCGGTTGGCGGATCGTAGTTGGTAAAAACTGCCATAATGACATTATCCCAGCTATCAACATCAATGGTTTTTTTGCGTACGTTGATTAATTCAACGGGCTCTTTTGTGAAGTCCGGCCGGGGTTTTTTTGCCTCAAAAATATGCTTTGCATTTTCGGTGATAGTGTGCGCTTTGACTTTATAGTATTCCCAGCTTCTCATTTTATAGCCTAAAAGAGAAAAATCTTCTATCGTTTTTTGATCTTCATGTTCTCCAATTTTTCCCGATCCAGTGTCTCCCCGGCGGGTTCGCTGATGGCGGGATTGGGTCTCGCCTAATTTTTGATACCTGTATTGGCAATATTTCACAAGACCTGCATCAGCAATCCATCCCACAAATATCAAAATACATACTATACAGTTAAGGATGTAAAATTCGTTCGCATAAGGAATGTTTGGGTAGAAACGTTGGATGACATTATAAGTAAAACATACAAATAATAAAATAACGATAACTATAGTCATCCATACATAAATAAAATTAGCCTTTCGTACGAAATCCGGTTGGAACTCATCATTACTCGGTATTTTATTCTTCACAATCTTCTGTTTTATTTTTCTCCATTATCTTTTTCAGTATATTCATCAACGAGTATGTCGCGGGGCTTAGCACCTCTGGATGGCCCGACAATTCCCTTTTCTTCCATAATATCCAAAATTCGTGCAGCTCGCGCATACTCCATTTTCATCCTTCGTTGCAAAAATGAAACCGAAGCCGTACCGGTTTCAACTACCAGCTTGATCGCCTCATCCAGTAGCACATCATCATCAGCATAAGAATATTTAGAGCCGGGTACATATACTTTGTATGTTTTAAACGAATATGCATTCTCAAATTCATCAAATCGTTCCTCAATCCTCCCCAGTCTTTCGTTGATTTGCTTCAGCTGCGCAATAAGTTTTTGGATCAATATTTCCATAATTTTATTTTACTGTAATCTATTTTATCAATGTCTTTAACTGGTCGATATTTTTCGACAAATCTATCTTGACCCAAGAATCAAATTTATCATTTTGTTTTAAAACATTTATCTCTTCATTAAATACTTGATCGTCGAACCACAGAAAATCATCGCTAAAATCAATCGCTTCGGTCTTCCATGTTTGCCAATTAGTCGGTTTAATCTTTTTAAGTGCCCCTATTGTCACAGCGTTAAAAAACTTCGACAAGATTCCAATCGTATAGTTCGAGTCACCCTTACAATGTGTTGTCAGCCAATAAACATCAAAGTTATCAACCAAATATTCAATAAACTCATCCGCATAATTTGCGACTTGTTTATCATTTGCCAATATCACCCCGTCTATATCTAGATATGCCTTCATCGTTTCAATCATATGCTATTGATGGACTGGGGGCAAGATAAAAATCGATAAATAAGCAATTTTTCCGCATTATCTTACTTTTGTCTTATATTCGATTCATTCATCTTGAGAAGACCATTTTCGTAAACAAGATTCCATTCACCTTCAAATTCATTTGTTTGGATCTTTTGATCTCTATATTCTGTTGCCAAGAAATTAACTTTTACGCTTGTGATATTTATTTTCTCAACTGATTTTAAGTTTATCATCAGTGTCGCATCACTGATTCCCTTGATCCAGTTTTCCTTCGGCAATTCCTTTTTTCTCTTAGCAGAAAAATAGTCATACGAAATTTCAAAATTTCCCCGGGCCAAACTAGAATAGTATCTACTAACCACTTCGGTCGGTTCACTGGGATATTCTTTGGCGATTTCGGTGCTATTGCGTGACTTACCTGATTCAAAAAGTTTGTTTACGGTGTCCCTAGCTTCTGAGCCCATCAAGGCAAAATTCACTCCCGACATATCAAGCATCGAGGATGTGTTTACACCGACGACATCTCCGCATTGGTTCAGTAGTGGTCCACCGGAGTTTCCTGCGTTAAGAGCTGCGTCAGTTTGTATATACATCCTATTGTCATATGGGTCTTTTGTATAAGCGGACACTATTCCTTTAGTGATTGACTTTGACAAAGCATCCATCATATCGCGCGGAAAGCCAACCGCATAGACATCCTCGCCCAGGTTCGGTGCATTTTCGCTCCAGTCGAGTTTTGAAGCATCCATTCCATCTTCAATTTCAAGCAGGGCTAAATCCTTAATAACAGTAGTGGAGAATACACTCGCCATATGTTTTCTACCACCCTTATCAGTGACATAAAGATTTGGATTATCCATCACAACATGATTGTTAGTAACAACATACTTTTTATCAATAACAAATCCGCTGCCGCTACCGAATGTGCCATCGATTCTTACAACACCCTCGATCGCATCTTCAAGGTTGTTGCTATTGCAGGTCATAAGGCTTTTGTCTTTGGCAATATAGAAATTATATAAATATACAGCGATAAATCCGTTTAGAATGAGAGATATTACAATATTGAGGAAGATATACAAAAAGATAATAAATTTGAATATCCGTCTAAATTTGTTTTTTGAAAATCTATGTTTCATACCAGTTCATTGAAACAGTACCCATGCATATTTACAAGTATGTTGGGTTGTCAGGATCTCAACTAGTCAAATATTTCGACAATTATCTGCATAATTTAAGACATGTTTATCATTTTCCAATATCGCCCCGTCTATATCTAGGTATGCATTCATTGTAATCGAATAATGTGTTAATTGTATAAATTTCTCCTAGGTTACATTCTTGTTAAGAAGATTTCACATTATCATCAATTTGCAGTCGCGATAGTCTAAATACTCTATCTTCATTTCTAAAATAACAATAAGCTTTGATGTATTTATTTCCCTTTTCTTTGTAAATTTCTTTTGGGATAATTTTTCTTTTTCGTGTTAATCCATAGATATTCGTATATGTAATCTCAATAGTGTTACCAAATTTTATTGCTGAAAGTATTTTCTTCTCCTTGATAAACCCAATTTCGCCATATGACTGGTCAATTATTCTCGAATTATGGCGGAATGATGCATTGTGACTTTTCTCGTGGCAGTTTTTACAGAGAAGTATAAGATTTTCGGATTCATTGCCACCACCTAGTCCGACTGGATTTATATGGTGTAATTGCAATATGTCAATACCCCCACATGATTCACAGCGTTTTCTACTTTTAATTATCTTATGGCGCAGTATATCCCACTTTCCCCGAGGAGACATCAGCTTTCTTTTATTTATCTCGTCAATAAAAAAAACTGCTACCCAGAATAAAATAATTCCTATTATAAATATGTCTTCAGACATTGAATTGTAAAGTTATGATTAATATATCCCCACCATCGCAAGGGTATCCGCCGGCCGTCAAAGCGAAGTGACCCAAGTTAATTACATTATTTCCAGTAGGTGCCAGATTGCTTTGCCAATCCTGCTGCATATAGATAATCAAACATCCTGCATGCTTTAGCGTAACCCCAGTTCAGTTTTTTAGAAAGCCCAAGCGGACTAATTTCCTTATTTTTGGACAATAACTTTAATACAACATCTATTTCATCTTTGGAGTATCCGCTATCTTTATACAGTGAAGCTAGAGCATCTTCTTTATTGGGTTTTTGAGAGGGGATAATTTGGTCTTTTATTCTTAAAAATACTTTCCTTTCAGCATTATAAAGACTTATAAAATCAATATAGCAATCCATTGCTATTTTTGGGTGTATAGAGAAGAATTCTCGTGTGTTCTCTTTTATACCGAGGATATGTGCAGCAATTTTTACACCAAACATATACGAGGCAGAACCATCTCGGTCCTTGTCATTTTCTAACTTATCAAGCGACTTATAATACTCGCCATACCTATCGTTTAATAATTGGGGAAATTTATTTACCTCAATTTTTAGGTCGCTGTTTTCAATGGCGGAAAAAATCATTTGATGAAAATCATCCAGCACTTGTTTCCCGATTTCTTTATCAATCAGGGAATTCGTTAGCTTTGTCATAATAAAAGCTCTCGAGATCATAACTTCGATTACCGCTCGGTCATCTTTCCTTAGGTTTCTGAAGGTGTCAGGCAGTGACTCATTAAGAATTTCATAGATCTGCTTAAAATCCATTGAAAACTTAACTAGCATAATTGTAAAATCACCCGGTGAAATATTTTTTGTTTTGTTGAACCAGCCCATAATATCTCTGTGAATATCAATTTAAGTTTTATCCAGTTTTATAATAACATTCAACCTGCAAAAGTAAACTAAACAGTTTTCGGAATATATACGAATATCCTCCCGCCTGTCTTCCCATCTTATAGAACAAACGGCCTGTCCGCCTCAAGGTCGTTCAGCTCGTAGGGTGCTCCACCTTGACCCGTCCAAGCCGTTTTGTTCTGCGCTACGTGGGAAGGCGGGAGGTCGACCTGCTCTTTTGGTTTGAATGGTGAAATAAGAAGGAGGCAAAAATGGATATGGTAATGGAATCACAAATCGCGTACAAAAACGATGTATTTAGAAAGTTAGGTTTTGGAGTTACGCTAACTTGCGGAGCAGGAGAGTTACCTGACCTCATGGGGCTGATGCAAAGGATCAGGGACTTTAACGACTTCAACGAGGATAACGATCCGTATCACGAACACGATATGGGCAGGATTGAATGGCATGGTGATAAGGTGTTCTGGAAGATTGATTACTATAACAACGAGTTGACCTGTTTTGAGGATCCGCTGTCACCAACGTGCAAACGGGTAATGACCGTAATGTTAGCAGAGGAGTACTAAAGAGATAGCCCGGGAGTCGTTTTGATTTCCGGGCTATTTTTATTCCCAGTCGTTTAATTTAACACTCATGGTAAATGTGCCGTCCTTATTTGCTTCCTGTTCGTCACCTTTAAGAAATGACCGGATCGAACTAAACTCTTTGTCTAAAGTTTTGATGAAACTGCTTACCGTAAAAGGTTTTGAGTTTTTACTATTTTCTTTTGGGTTATTTTTGTAACAATAGGCAAGCCAACGGTAAAGATAGCCAATATCATAATCATCGGGTTGTAGGCTACCACGCTTGCCACGTTTCTTTTTATCGTAATGGATCAATAGATTGTTCAGGGCTTTTGGAAGAGAGTAAGCCAGACCTTCCTCATACCAGACAAACCAATATGATAAAGTCAGATTGTATTCGATTTCTTGCTCGGTCAAATCTATATCAAACGCAAGTTTGAAAAGTTCTTTTAACTTTTTACGGTCATCGGGAGTTATCTCAACCGGTTTATGTTTTATCATTGTTGCCCTGATTGCTTCACCGGCCTGTCTTTGTTTTTGCATCATTGCAAGAACGGAAATGCGGTGGGCTGCTTCGTTTATTTCATGATCGGATAATTGTTTTTTATTTTTAAAGTTCGATTCGTATATTTCTCGGAAATCGTCAATTTTAGCTTTATTGGGATGTGGCCAAGAATTAAGAGCTGTTTTAAAAAGTTTTTCAGCTTCCTCGGCTTCCTTCGTTTTATTGAAAATAAGAATAAGATCTTTCTTGGATAATTTAACTCCAAGTTCTTCCAAACATTTTTGAGAAAGTGTTTGCAACGCTTCCGCTGGAGGTTCTGATATATGCTCTGATTTGGATTTTGGCATTTTATTGATTCTCATTGTTTAATAATTACTTTTTCTAAAACTTCAGGAATTAATCCCTTAGATTCAATATTTTCCTTTACTGAAAGATAATAGTACGGTTCATGATCATCCAGCTTATCTTTAAGATAAAAGTATATATGATTCTTTAATTTCACGGTGGGGCAAACTAAAATTATCTCCGGAAAGGGTTTGTCGGTGTTATCTTGCCAATCATCGGAATTATTATAAGTTAGGTAAGCTTTGGCTCGGTGGCGCAGAATATTGGTTCTTAAGTTCTCATTAAATATTTCTAGAAAATATCGCTTAACATTGCCCGCTTTGTCCTCTATGGCAAAATATGCGTCAGGATGGGGAGAGATTAGATGCTCCATGCCGGAGAGATCGGATTTGGTATAAAAGTGGAGTGTGGCTTTGATTGACTTCGTGAATGATAATAATGAGATATAAATATCACCTATAAATAGACAGTGATCTTTGAAGTTTTGAGAACAGTTTTCCTCTTTTCTGACTTTATCTACTTTATTACCGATTGTTTTATCCTTCCTTAAGTATTTTGCACCATTTTTACCCAATGAATAGATGGCTGGTAGGTTGTCGAAGTTTTTTTTGTATGTTTGAAGTAGATATTCTTTTTCTGTTAAGTCGTCTAGCCAGTTGAATATTCGGCTGGGGTATTTATGATTGAGCATGGTTTGGATTTGATTTCGGGTGAGAAAGCGGAATTTGAAAAGTAGTTTAAGTATTTCTGATTGTTTGTTTGTGATTGTTTGTTTGTCCATAATGATGAAAAGCGGAATGCTATATATTTATAAGAATATATGGGGCGTGAATTTATGCTGTTTTAAGATTAAAAAGAGCGATTATTTGTGTCATTCGGATAACACTTTTTTAAGTTAGCGAGTTGATGTCCGGTACCGGTTTGGTTTCGGTTTTTTCCGGCTTCTGATCTCTTTGAATAACTTTATCTGCCGTTTTGGTATATTTGATTGCATAGTTATTTCTGGACGCCTCTATAAGCTTCTCGATTCTTTTAGGTTGCTTGACGGTAAGAATCGGTAAGGTGATGCCGGAGAATGGCTCTTCCGGCTCAATGGCGGCCATTTTAATGTAGAAACGAAAGCGTGGAAGGTTGGCAATATCGCCAGGACCGACAGCCGGTGAAAATTGTGGTAGTATCAAAGCTTCATCAACCGGACTGGCGGTGCGAAAACAGATTGCGGTGCCGGTGTTGGCCAAAACAACATTGGTGATGTTTTTGTCGCGTTGTTGAGCGGTTGATTGTTCGGCAATGGTGATACGAAGGCCGAATTTGCGTCCGCCGGATAAAACTTTGGTAAACGATGAAGTGGCAAAGTTCTGGAATTCGTCAACGAATAGATAGAATGGCCGCCTGGTCTCTTTTTCAATTCTGACTCGACGCATGGCCGCTTGATATATTTTGGCAATGATTGTAGCTCCCAAGAGCTGCGAAGTGTCTTCGCCAAGTTTTCCTTCGGCCAAGTTGCAAATCAGTATTTTGCTCTCATCTAAAATATCATCAAAATTGATTGTTGATTTCGGCTGCTCCAAGATTCTTTTGGCGATAGGCGAGAAAAGGAAACGGCCGATCTTAGCAGTGACACCACTGGTCATTTTAACCAGCTGATAATCGCCGGCCTTGCCGAATTCATATTTCCAGAAGTTAAGGAGATTTTCATCCTGGATATTTTTAATCGCTTGTTTTCGATAATCTTTGTTATTCAAAAGATCATAGACGGTAAAAATCGTGCAATTCTCTTGGCAGAAAGCGGTGTAAATTGCATTTCGCAGTATATACTCGATTCTATGAGCATCAACATTCTCATCCTTGAAAAAGACGCGCCGGAAGACAGCCACAACGCTTTCGCAAACTAGCTCCTTTTCCAGTTCCAGATCGTCTTCATCGAGCCCTTGGCTTAATTCCAAAAGATTGATACCGATTGGATATTTGATATCGAAGGGATTTAAATAAATCAGATCATTTATTCGGGAATCCGGCACTTTACTTAACAGGTCTTCGGCCAGATCACCGTGCGGATCGACAACAGCAACACCGCGGCCTTTGTTAATATCATCTCCGGCCATATGATAAATGATGGTTGTCTTGCCGCTGCCGGTTTGGCCGATCATAAAAACATGACGAGATCTGTCGTCGTCGGTCAGCCCGATGGCAGTGTTCGAATTGTCATAGGTGTTTTTGCCGAAGACTACATCAAAATCGGCTTGGTTTTTCACGGATAACGGAGCCGGCAGTTCTCGGCTTCTGATTTTTTGCATATCGTCATTGTAAACGCCATCGCCAAAAGGGAAATGAAAGATCGAGGCGGTTTCAGTTGTCGTCAAAATTGTATTACCAGCTATCCTTTTGAAATATTTCCACCGGCCAAAAGGATTAAACAAAAGAATTTTATTCACAACGAGCGACTGTCCGCAACTATGGTTGAAATTGGAAAACGAGGCGATGATACCGGATGCACGTTCGCGAGTTTGCTTTTTATCGACTGAGACTAGAGCCCTAAGACCGACTGAAAATAGCGACTCGGATAATTTTGTTTTTGCTAGCAGCGAGTATTCCAGATCGGCCGGTGTCGGCTCGTCTGAGAACATTTTACCGTTTGGAAATTCCGGCGGCCTACCTGTCAAAAATTCTGTGGCGAAATATAGTGGCACCATAAGAATTTGTGTGGCGGCATTTACGATTGGGAATATGACCATGGCAACTCTTGTTCCAAGGTTGTTTTTAGACCAATCAAGATGATTGCGGTTTTTTAACGTTTTTTTGATCCGGCGACAGTCTGATTGCTGATAAAAGCTACCGGAGCGTTCGATCGGGGTTAATACGATTTGCAAAGCCAGCAAATCATTTTCTTGTAATCTTTTGATGGCGCCGGTTAAGTAATTGATTGGGTCGTGTTTGGAGAGGTCGCTGTGATCGCGTAGCGGTAGGGCGAAATGTTTTGATTGTCTAAATTCAAGAATACGGGATTTTTTGGAGCGATCCAGATAATCTTTTGCTCGCTGAATTTTACAGCTTGGCAAATATGATCTGAATACTTTTTCAACATTGTTTATTCTCGACCTGGCAACGCGAATAAGGTATCTGATTCCGTCTTTTTTGGAAGATACTATTTCAAAAGAGGCCGAAGCGTCTCGCAATAGAAACTTATCAATAAATGAGTGTTCTTTTAATAAGCTGATTATTTGGTTAAAAAACTGCGTAGTTGATAGAGAAGAAGTATTTGCGTTGGTGGGTGGGGTTATTTCCAGAAACAAAAACGGCTCCCGAAGGTGCCGAATTAGCCTGAATATTTTTACAATGATGTTGATGGCAATAAGTGCTGCAATAACGAGCGCTAGGACGACTAAAAAGTGTTCGAGGAATACAAAAACTCCGCTAAGTATTTGACGGATTTGCGAGATTGACAAACGTTCAATTGCCAGATGCATAAGCTCCTCACTGTCCGCCTCCTTTTTTTTGATTTGAATAATTCGCTTCCCTACTTATTATTTAGCACACCTGATATAGGGTTGTAAAGGAGCACGCTCAAAAGCCACTTGACAATATCCCTATACGGATATAATATAACAGTATAGGGATAGTTTAGGAGGGTAATATGGAACTCAATAAAGAACTTGTCAGTGAGCAAACAGTCGTTTTTGATGTACTAAAAGACTCCGAGAATGAATTGATTTCTCTTGATTATTGTAAAAAGTTTCTCGGGAAATACAATTTACCTGATGAACAGATTCTATTGATTAGAAATAGCATTATCGCAATTTCCGATAGCGTCATTAATAATTACATCGATGAATTCATTGAAAACTCTTGAAAAAGAATATACCAAGGCGGTTATTTACTGCCGTGTTTCCTCGGAAAAGCAGGTTAAGGAGGGAAACGGCTTGGATAGTCAAGAACACCGCTGCAGAGCGTATGCCGAGACGCTTGGTCTTGAGGTTGAGAACGTTTTTCGAGATGAGGGCATATCCGGTGGACTTTTCGACCGTCCAGCAATGAAATCATTGATTAAATATTTGGACAATAACTGGCAAAATAAGTATTTTGTTATTTTTGACGATCTAAAAAGATTTGCCAGAGATGTTGAAGTACATATAAGACTAAAAGCAGAACTAAAAGTCCGAGAAGCCAAACCATGTTGTCTAAACTATAACTTTGACGAAAGCGCAGAAGGTGAATTTGTTGAGACCATTTTTGCCGCTCAGAATGAATTAGAGAGAAAGCAGAATAGGAGACAGGTTTGTCAGAAGATGAAAGCACGGCTCGAGCGTGGCTACTGGTGCTTCATGCCACCGATTGGTTATGAATATAAAAAAGACAAAGAACACGGGAAAATAATAGTTCCGATTCCGGAAATTACCAGCATACTATCCGAAGGACTAAACGCTTTTGCCGAAGAACGCTTGGCAAGTCAAGTTGATGTTCTTAAATATTTTGCGTCAAAGAATTTTCAGGATTTTATCGGTGTAAAAAGACTCAAGTTTGATCATGTAAAGACAGTTCTAACCCAATCTCTATATGCCGGGGTTGTTCAATATCCCAAATGGGGTGTGCCACGAAGTAGGGGATTTCACAAGGCAATTATCAGTTTGCAAACTTTTGAAAAGATTCAACAACGCTTGAAGCGTCCGGAGAGAAAACCGAGGGAGACGGACAATTTGGAGTTTCCTTTAAGGCGTATTGTCAACTGTTCGGTCTGCGGCAAAAAAATGACCGGAAGCGTCAGCAGGGGTAAAAGGAAATACTACGCGCATTATACTTGCAATAACAAAGAGTGTAGTGCTGATCCTAAGAATATTACCGCTTCCAAAATGGAAGAGGATTATTATGAACTTCTCGGAAAAATTGGAGTAGAACAAGAGGTCTTGGAATTGGGAAGAACGATCGCTACCAAGACCTGGGAGAAAAAGGTAAATGATATTAATTTGAGCATGGAAAAGAGAGAAGCCGAAAAACAAGAATTGGAAACGGCTATCAATAATTATATGGACATGGCCGCAACCGCCAAGTCGGAAAGTGTCAGAAGCCGTTATGAAGAAAAGATTGAAGAATTAGACAAGCAAATTAAAGCACTGCAAAATGAGTTCAAAAACAAAAAAACGCCGGACATTAACACGGCATTAAATTTGATGCTAAAATTCCTCGGAACACCGGCCAAAACATGGAAAAATGCGAGTAAACAGCTTAAAGTCATCATCCACAACATGATATTTGCCGAGAATCCGCGTTACTCTTTAAATACCGGATTTGGAACACCTATTTTGTCGCTCCCATTCCATATAAAGGAGCATATTGATGGCCAAAATGGCGATTTGGTGGACTCGACAGGATTTGAACCTGCGACCCTCTGCATGCCATGCAGATGCTCTACCGCTGAGCTACGAGCCCGTAAGCTAAGAATATCACCTTCAAACCTTATTATCAATGATAAATTGTATTTAAAATAGACTTTTAAGAAATGTATTTTCTTGTTCTAGACTTAACAATTTTAAAATTGATGGGGCAACATTACCCAGTTTCCCGTCTTCAGCTAACTTTATGTCTTTTTGGTCTGAGACAATTATAAATGGCACAGGATTCTTTGTATGTTCTGTGTGAGGGCGGCCTGTTTTTGGATCTACCATTAACTCAATATTTCCATGATCTGCTGTTACCAATAGTGGAACATTCTGATTTACGCATGTCTCAACTATTTCCTTGATTTTTTTGTCTAAAAATTCAACAGCTTTTACAGCTGCTCTAAAGTCTCCTGTATGGCCAACCATGTCTGCGTTTGCAAAGTTGCATATTATCAAAGAATAATAATTTCTTTTAATGTGCTTAATTAGACCTTCCTTTACTTCCTCACCAGACATTTCTGGTTTTTCAGCATACGAGCGTATATTTGGAGACGGTATAAGCATTCTGTCTTCACCATTATAAGGTTCATTTCTATTACCATTAATAAAAAATGTTACATGCGCATATTTTTCAGTTTCGGCGATATGAAATTGCTTGAGATTGTTCTTTTCAATGACTTTACCGAGAGTATTTTCAATACTTATAGTTTTAAAAGCAGACTTTCCCTTAATGCCCATTTCAACTTCAATTCCATATGGAATAAAAGTAATAAAATCGAGATTAGTAATTTTCGTTCTTTTAAATTCGCTAAAGTTTGGATCTAAAAATGCTTTTGTAAGTTGCCTTGTTCTGTCGGATCTAAAATTAAAAAATATTACAGTGTCGGAATCTTTAACGCGACCCTCGCCATTTTCCAATATTATAGGCTCAATAAACTCATCAGTCTCTCCCTTACGATAAGCGTTTGAAATTGCTGTCAGAGGCGAGCTCTCTTTAATCCCTATTCCTGCTGTAATAGCATTATAAACTTTTTCTGTTTTTGGCCAGTCTCCCTTACGGTCCAGAAAGCCGCGACCAATTATTGTGGCAATTTTTCCGGTACCAAGGTTATCGCAAACAATTTTTATAGTATTTATAAATTCGATCCCTTTCATAACATCTGTATCGCGACCATCTGTAAATGCGTGGATATAGACCTTTTTGTGCCCTAAAATAGAGCATAGTTTAATTAATGCCAGCAAATGTATTATATGTGAATGGATGCCGCCATCAGAGGTAATTCCCATTAAATGGACGGACGTATTTTTATTTTTTGAATCCGATATAGAACTTGTTAAAACAGCGTTCTTGTAGAAGCTTCCATCGTTAATTGATTTATTAATCTGAGATATATCCTGGATTACAATGTTACCAGCACCAAGATTCATATGGCCGACCTCGGAGTTACCGACTTCGTGGCCGGGTAGTCCAACATTTTGTCCAGACGCGGCTAGTAGTGTATTGGGATAGGACCTCAAAAGCCTGTTGAAGTTTGGTGTTTGTGCAATCGTAATTGCGTTACCGCCCCAGCTTATATCGTGGCCCCAACCATCAAGAATTAATAGCACTGTCGATTTATTGCTCATATTAAAATTATGTTAGCGATGATGTTAAACTTAACCCCGAAAACTCCACAGGACTATCTATCTCAAATATTTCCAATATTGTCGGTGCGACATCAGCTAAAACACCAATTGGTTCCTTCGAAAAAAAATCCAAGGTTTTCGCTTGTCCAATCTGGGAGTTATCAACGTCTTCTCTGATTAAGATAAATGGCACGGGGTTCAGTGAGTGCTCCTTCGATGGTTTGTTGTTTTTTAAATCAATCATTTCGTCACAATTACCATGATCGGCTGTTAGAATAACTGAGTAACCATTTTCAAGAAGAGATGTTATGGCGCGTTTAATACATATATCCAAAAACTCAACCGCCTCAATTGACTTTTGGTAGTTTCCGCTATGACCGACCATATCTCCATTGGCAAAATTTGCCACAATAAAATTAGTTTGTTCTTGGGCAAATTTTATTATGCCATCGGTTATCTCAGCACCTTTCATTTTTGGAGCTAAATCAAACGACTTAACTTTATCCGACGGAATAACAAGATTGTTCTGATTTGAAAATGGATCCTTTATACCACCTGACAGAAAATATGTAATGTGGGCAAATTTTTCAGTTTCGGCGATATGGGCTTGAGAAAGATTATTTTTTGATAATATTTCACAAAGAGAGGATGTAAGGGGATTGATTTCTTTATCGTACAGATCAATATTAGAAAATATGACATTTGCACCTAAATTATCATCATATGTTGTCATCGAATAAAAGTTTTTGACTACAATCCCATTATTAACCTGAGATAGTGACTGATCACAGAAAGCTCGCGCTAATTGAATTGCTCTATCTGAGCGAAAATTAGTAAACAATACAAGGTCGTTATCTGGGTTAATTTTGTTAGATGTTCCAATAGCGGAAGGCTTTATGAATTCGTCGGTTTCGTTATTTTGATACGATGTTTCAATTGCTTCGTTAATTGTTGGATAATTTCGATCCCCTTGTCCCATAATCACTCTATAGGATTCAGTGGTACGATCGTAGTTTTTGTCTCTATCCATCGCAAAATATCTTCCCGATACAGATCCAATTGACACTCTGTCAGAAATAATATCGTTTATAGTAGCCACATATTTAGTTATAGACTTTTCTTCTACATCTCTACCGTCGGCTATAATATGTAAAATGATTTTATTTGCCTTCGTGTCTTCTAGAAAATATTTCACAATTGGTTTGAGATGCCTTATGTGGCCGTGAACAGCACCATCTGAAGCGACAAAAATTATATGAACATTACCAGGATTCGTCGCTAAAGCTTCCTTAGCTTTAACAATATTTTCTTTTTGCGAAAACAAACCCTGCTCAAATACCTTGTCTATTTGAGGAAGATCTTGAAGCACCACGCGTCCGAGTCCGATATTTGTGTGCCCAACCTCACTGTTGCCAGCCTCACCCCATGGAAGCCCAACTTCCTCTGATGAAGCTCTAAGGAGACAATTCGGTCGAGATTTTATCAGTTCATCAAAATAAGGTGTATTCGCATTAAGGACTGCATTTCCCTTCTGCTCGTTTGTCACACCAAAACCATCTAGGATTATAAGAGCTAGTTTTTTTGGCATTGTAATCCTTATCCTAGCGCTTCTTCGATTCTTAGGAGTCGGTTGTACTTGCTAACTCTTTCGCCCCTTGAGGGAGCGCCGAATTTTACAAAGTCGGCACCAATTCCAATAGCAAAATCAGCTATAAATGTATCCTCGGTCTCACCGCTTCTGTGAGATACCACAATTTTATAATTGTTTTCTTTTGCGTTTTTGGCAAAATCAATCGTTTGACTGATTGTGCCAACTTGGTTTGGCTTGACAATGACAGCGTTCCCGGCACCTTTTTGGACCCCCTCTTTCAGTCGCTCGACATTTGTTGCAAAAATATCATCGCCTATAATTAAGGCTTTTGATCCATAATTTCTAGTTATCTCGCTCCACTCGTCCCAGCTATCTTCGTTAGCTGGATCTTCCATGCTTATTACTCCATATGTATTTATGATGCTTTCAATCGTCAGTCCGTTTGGTACGACACCGGCCATATCTAGTCCAATTTTCATATCACCAGCTTCTTGTATAGCTTTTATCGCTTCTTCGTCGGAAGGAAGCATCGGCGCATATCCGCCTTCATGCCCTACGGCCACACCGACGCCTCTATTTTTAAGGATTTTGCCAAGTGCATGAAATGTTTCCGATGCGTGCCTATAGTTTTCACTAAAATTCTCCTTGCTCGAGATTGCCAAAAACTCCTGAATAACAAGATTGTTGTCAGCGTGTTTCGCGCCCTCGACAAAGTTAAACATTGGTACGGGCATTTTTAGCTCCGACGTATTTGACAATTCGGCAATATATTTAAAGAGCGGCATATTTTTTGTATTCGATGCTGCTTTGCATACTGCAATGGAAATAGCCAAAATTGCATTTGCGCCAAGCTTGCTTTTGTGAGGTGTTCCGTCGAGATTTATGAGAGTTTGATCGATCGAAGCTTGGTCTTCCACTTCTTGTCCGATTAGTGTTGGAGCAATTGTATTTTTAATATTATCGATTGCTTTTAGGACACCCAATCCTCTAAATCGATTTTGATCACTGTCGCGCAACTCAATTGCTTCGTGGGATCCAACAGAAGCACCGCTCGGGACTGAGGCTATGGTCTTTATTCCATTGTCAAGTTCCAGCTCTACCTCAACCGTGGGATCACCCCTTGAATCCAAAATTTCCCTTGCATTAATTGAAGTTATTTTTGCCACGATCCCTCCTTGGGTTCTTTAAGACTGTTCTTTTATTATTTCTAAGGTTATATTCTTACTGTTTTCAACAGCTGGTTGATCAAACGGGTTTACTTTTCTTAGAATCGAGCTGTAGAAAGCCACTAGGTGCCAGAAAGCAACCAGCAAACCAACCGATTCCGGAGATACTTTGTCTAGCTCAATTGTTACATTCGGAACATTATTCTTATCAGCATCTTGTTTCGTCCCAAGATACTCTGTATATAGCAAGTCTTGATAATTTGAGCCATCAATTATACTCAAATTAGTGCCTTTATAGTCCACATTTTTTATTTCATCGGGCATCTTTACTTTGATATTATTTTGGGGATTTTTTACAGTAATAAACGTTCCTATGACGTTTTTCTTTCCGCCCAGATACCTCTGGTTTGTATGGTGTTGTGCTTCAGGGGATAGAGCAGCGTAAACCGTTTGTCCTTCACCATCCTTGCACACTGACTCATGCATAAGCTGAACGATAAGATTCTGAAAACCTTTGAGTCTCTCGGAATAAATGGGTAGATATATTTCTCCGTAGCCTTTCTTTTCTAATTCAAAATAATATTTTGATAGAGAATAAGCTTCATCCTTCATGGCGTATCCGGCTTCAAGACCAGCCTTAATATCTTGCACATTCATCCCAGCCAATATTGCAGGTACAAAAGCGCAGGACGTTCCTCCGGAATATCTACCCCCAACGGGTGGGTGGGGGATAATGTCCCAGCCCATTTTTTTTGAAATTTCAGACAGAGGTCCGTTGTTTGGCTCGGTTACGCAAATTACCTTATAGTCAGAAAAGTACAGCAAGGACTCGATTTGCCCCAATGTCTTTCCGGATTTTGAAACAGCCAGTACGATCGTATCGTCCTTAGGAGAACTGTCTTTAACTTTTTTCAAATAATCAGCCTCCATTGTCCAGACTGTATTGGACTTAAGCGCAGAGCCCAAGGCCCCGAGATATGCATCGTAAGAAGTGATGGATCCACCGTTGCCAACAACTATTATATTTTTAAAATGATTATACTTGCTAAGTAATGATTCTAGTTTTGCGATATCTTCCCTGTAATCAAATACCTCCGACCAATCCTTAGGAGCGCTTTCAATTTTTTCTAGATTTATTTTCAACATCAAAACTCCTTATGGTTTATTATAGCAAATTTAATTCACTATATTGTTGCTACAAAACATAGCTTCTCAATTTGGTGGGCAAGGTGGGAATCGAACCCACAAGGCCTTGCGACCATAGGTTTTTGAGACCTACGCGTATACCAGTTCCGCCACTTGCCCTATCGAGAGAATTCTACCATTAGCTTTCATCAAATGGAAGTTCACCATGCCTTACGACCCTATACGGCTTTTTGGAAATATCAACTATTGTCGATGGTTGCTTCGGGATAATATCTGTTTTTTCAATGATCAGGTCTGCCGCTAAATATATTTTTGCATTTAAATTCTTAGTGTTTGTCGCTGGTTGCTCTCCTGAAATATTAGCACTTGTCGCTGTCACCGGTTTCCTGAATGCGCTTACTATCTCTGTAATAATACAATCCTTTGGTATCCTAACTGAAAATTCATCATTTAATATAAAAGTGTATGGTCCAGGTAGGTATTTTGAAAATATCTTTTTTTGTTCATCACTTATTTCAATAAACTTTTCAATCATTTCAACAGATGCAAAATTATACGAATATTTTTGATCTGCTCGTCTTTTTTTAAGATCATCAAGTCTCATAATAGCCGCAGAATTTGTCGCATCGACTGCAATTCCATAGACTGTATCAGAAGGGTAAACAATTATTCCCCCGTTATTCAATATTCTAACGGATTTTTCAATAATTTTTCCTTTTGTTTGATCATTTAGAGTAATTTGCATGGAATCAGTATACCTTGAGAAATTAGCCAAGTAAAGGTAGAATGATAACTGGTTCGGGCCTATAGTTTAGCGGTAGAACACCGCATTCGCATTGCGGAGACGGCAGTTCGAT